>MDTG01344559.1_pt1 | contig 13297 bp, 14 predicted proteins | sample 811421 | NCBI WGS metagenome assembly MDTG01 (sample SAMN05326645, study PRJNA326480) | marine metagenome | isolation source: seawater | place: Pacific Ocean: South East | collected 2011 | reverse complement strand
CTGATTTAAGTTAAAACTCTCAGCAAATAGATTGCTTGAAGCAAATAAGCTTAAAGTAATGATTAGTAATATTTTTTTCACTATACCAGCTTACATTTTTATCTCTCTATGTCATTGTTTTAATTAACTTTATGTAATACATATTTTAAAATGTCTCGAAAAATAAAGTTAATTTTCTTTCATCCATACTCATATATAGGCGGTGCAGATAATTCATTAAGGCGTCTTATTGAAAATTTAAATGAAAAGATATTTTCGATAACCTTTTTATCTTTAAATAATAGTTACCTTAGAAACATTTTATCAAAAAAAGTAACTTTTATTACCTTGAAAGCTAAAAGAACTTTTTTTGCTAGAAATGAATTAAAAAATATTATTCTAAAGTATGAAAATAGTGACAAGTATAAAAAAGTAATACTAATTTCTAATCAAAATTTTGCAAATATTATAGCTTCATTCTCTATTCCCACTGGTTCTAATGTTAAAACAATATTTATAGACAGAAATCATCTTGATGAACTAAGTTTTTATAAAGGTTTTATAGATAAAATAAAAAAAAAAATTATTAAAAATTTTAGTAAAACTCAGATATAACAAAGCTGATATTGTAATTGGTATCTGTAAAAAACTCTCAGAGGATTTGAGCAAGTATATTAATAAAAGAGTAATAACAATTTATAGTCCGTCATTTGATAAAAGCATTATCAATAAATCGAAAAAAAAAATTAAGTTACCAAAAAAATTTAAATATATTTTAAATGTTTCGCGTTTTTCAAAAAGGAAAGATCACACAACGTCATTAAAGGCATTTAAAATTATAAAAAAAAAATTAAATAATATTAAATTGATATTAATAGGTTATGGGCCAGAATTATCGAAGGTAAAGTCTTTAGCCAAAGAACTTGAAATTAATAAAGATATAATAATTATAAATAAGACCTATAATCCTTACCCATACATGAAAAAATCAAATCTGTTAATTCTTACATCTGTTTATGAAGGTTTCCCAAATGTGCTTGTTGAGTCATTGACAATTGGAACTCCTGTAATTTCAACGAATGCAAATGCTGGGGCATCAGAGATTGTTCTAAATGGAAGAGGTGGAGAGTTAATTAACATTGGTGATTATAAAAATTTAGCAAAAAAAATAATTAATCACTTTAATTCACCAAAAAAATTACTTAAAAAAACAAAAATCGCACAAAATAATCTTTTTAGATTTGAAACCAAAAGACATAGTGGGATATATACAAACTTATTTAAAAAAATTTAATGAGAATAGCAATAATTGGAGCAGGTTTTTTTGGAACTACAGCCGCATTAAAATTAAGCAAAAATCATGATGTTGATTTGTTTGAAAATAAAAAAGATATTTTAAATGGAGCTTCTAAAGTAAATCAATTTAGATTTCATCTTGGATTTCATTATCCGAGGTCGAAAAAAACCTTAGATGAGATAAAATCTTCATATAAACTTTTTATAAATTTTTTCTCTAACAAAGTATTTGAAAAAACGTCTAATTACTATGGTGTATCGAATAAAGGAAGTAAGATTTCATTTAATTCATATTTAAAAATACTAAAGAAATTTAATCTTAGGTTTAAAGTTACTAAATATAAGTTTAAAAATGTTTCAAATCTTCTTTTAACTGATGAAAAAGTTTTAAATTATTTTAAATTTAAAGAAATTGTTAAAAAAAAATTAAAAAAAAGTAAAGTTAACTTACATTTAAATACTCAGTTTAGTAAAAAAAAAATTAATGATTACGATAAAATTATAATTTGTACGTACTCGGCAAATAACAGAATTTTAAATTATCTTTCTAAAGTCAAGAATACAAAAAAAAATAGATATGAACTTATTGAAAAGATAGTTGTTAAATTACCAAATAAATATAGAAAAAAAAGCTACGTTATAATAGATGGTAAATTTGTTTGTTTAGATCCTTATTTAGGTACAAAATATCATCTATTGAGTGATGTGAAATATTCAAAAATTGAAGTTATTAAAAAAAAACAACCAATATTCAAATCTATAAAAAAGAAATATCTAAATGACAAAATAAATAAAAATTTAAAAATATCTAACTTTAAAAAATTTATTAATCATAGTTCTCATTATTTGCCATTTTTAAAAGATGCCAAATATATAGGTTCAATGTTCATAGTAAGAGCATTAAAATTTAACGTAGAAAAAACTGACGAAAGAACGGGAGAGATACAGCAAATTGATAAAAAATTCATTTCTGTATTTTCGGGGAAATGGAATACTTGTGTATACACTGCAAACAAACTAAATAAATTATTACAGAGATGATAAATGTATGTCTAATTGGATTAGGTAGCTGGGGTAAAAAAGTTCTAAAATCACTTAAAAAAATTAAGCAAATTAAAAAAATACAAGTTATTAAAAATAGAAAAGATAAAAATAAAGTAAATTTAAATAACCTAAATTGGATTTTTGTAACTACATCTACTAATAATCATTATTCTATAGTTAAAAAATATTTAAAAAAAAAAATAAATATTTTTTGTGAAAAACCTTTAACGAACAGTCTTATAAAAGATAAAGAATTATTTAAATTAGCCAATAAAAATAAATGTAAGTTATACGTCTCTGATGTTGAAAACTTTAAAAATATTAAATTAAAGTTAAAAAATAAAAATCAAATATTTAGATCAAAATTTTCAAAAAATAAAAAAAATATACTTGAGCGTCTAGCTTATCATGATTTTACATATTTATATAAATATTTGAAAAATAAAAAAATTTCTTATATGAAAATTATTAAAAATAAACCTGGCGAATTAAATATTTTCACAACCATAAATAAAAAACATTTTCACCTTTGCTATAATTTAAATTCAAAAAGTAAAATATATACCTTTAATGGAATAAATTTAATTAAAAAAAAAAATTTTCTTAAAATCATGATTGAGAAAGTTATTGATAATAAAGTAAGCTTTGATTTAAATAAGAAACTTTCACTTTTTGCAAATTCTGCAATTAATTTTAAAAAATAAGAAGCCAATAAACAATTAGACCAGTCATAATTGTGGCTATAACATTTCTCGAAAAAAAGCCGATTATAATTGCTGAAATAAATCCGAATATTTTTGGATCATTCATTTCAACTATACTTCCAAAATCATTATAAAAAACTGCTGGGAATATAATTGCTGGAAAGACTGTTGATGGAACATAACTAAGAACTAGTCTAACTTTTTTACTCATCATTTTACTGTTAACAAAAGTAATCATTGAAAATCTTGTAAAATAAGTAATTAAACCCGCTATAATAACTGCAATCCAGCTCATCAACTTTCCTTAAATTTTATAATTATTAAAGCTGACAAGAGACCAATAAAAGGAGTTAATATTATGTAAGCTTTAAAAGGTATATCAAAAAATATTAATGAACTTATTCCAGATATAACCATTACAAATACATGATCTAATTTTCTAAAATCATTAACTATAATAGCTAGGAATGTTAAAGGTATAGCAAACTTTAAACCCCACTCGTCTGGTACAATTGAACCTAAAAAAATTCCAATGATTGTTGTTATTTGCCAAGTTATCCATAGAGTAATTCCTGAACCTAAAAGATGGTAATGGCTTAAATTATTAATTTTATTTTCTTTAAAATATTTTCCTGATACTGCAAATGTTTGATCAGTAATCAAATAAGATATTAAAAGTTTTTTTAATAAACTTAATTTTTCTAAGTATTCATTTAAAACTGCTCCATAAAGAAAATGTCTAGAGTTAATCACACCTACGGATGTGATTGCTACTAATGAAGATGCTCCACCAGATAAAAGTTGTATAAAGACTATTTGGGAGGCTCCTCCAAATATTATTAGTGATGTAGCATAAGTAATTAAGGGAGAAAATCCGAGTTCAATTCCAATTGCTCCAAATATAATCCCAAATGGAATAACTGGTATTAATAAAGGGGCTATATCAAAAAAACCTTTTTTAAAAATATCACGTTTTGAATCCATTATTAGAGATTTAAAAGAGCTTTTGATAAATATTTTTTATCTAATTTACAATCATTATAACCATGTTTAACAATATTCAAATATCTCTCTGTTGGATATCTAAACTCAGATTTATTTACCATGGTATAAGTCATTACTTTATTATTATAATATTCAAAATAAATTTTTTTATACAATATTGGATAATCTTCATACACATCAAGTTTTTTTTCGTCAGATTTTGAAATTTCAAAAAGTCCACCAGGTACTATTGAATTTTTTTTTCTTTCAATGTCAGCCGCTCTGTATCTACTTCTAAAAGTTAATCTAAAATTCTTAAGTTCAAATTTTTTTATAAATTTTGAGTCTTTACATCTTCTTTTCATCTGAAAGTGATTAAGATTACTACCGTAAGCAAAATACAACATAATATTTTTATATTTAATTTAATTCAAAAGTGTACAACATTGTCCCCATATCTGGATATTTAAAATTATATCCACCAGTTGCTATAACTGACAAATATGTTTTTCCATTGTGAGTATAAATAGTTGGGGGTGCAGATCCAGCAATATCCATTTTAAACGACCAAGTCTCTTTACCTGTCTTACTATTATAAGCAAATATTTTTTTATCTGGTGTTCCAGTTGCAAATAAGGTTCCATCATTTGTTAAACTTAGGCCACCTCTACTAAAAGTTCCTTTTAGTAAATCTTTTTCATAACCGAAAGGAACTGACCAATCTTTTGTTCCACTTTTTAAGTCATATGAAACTAACTCGCCTTGTGGGTAATTTGTCATAAAATTATCATTTTCATCAACAAATAATGAAGACTCCTCTCTCACACTAATTTTATTATTCTTTAATAAATCATTGTCCCATTTTTTAAATAGCTCATTTAATTTCTTATAATCACTCTCGCTTATTGAACCCTCGTTATGTTTCTTTTTATAATTCTCATAATTGTTTATTTTATTACTCAACTCATCAAATAAATGATAACCAACTAAACTTGGAATATATTTTGTTTCTATTGATTTTACATATGGTTTTGTTCCTACTTTATAAATACCATTTCTATTTTTCCCATGGCAACTTGCACATTTATTGTTATATAGTCTAATTTCTTCTTTAAAATTTTTTGCAATTTTACTATGAGGCCACAGAGATTTAAGATGAACTCTCATTTTTGCAGGGGTATGATTAACTGCTACAAATAACTTTTTTTGGTTTTGATCTATGGTTGCGCCTTCCCATATTGGACCCATTGCCATATAAATATATGTTTTGTTTGGATAAGGGGGAACAAACAATCCATACTCATAATCTTCTAAATTATTTAAAACTTTTTCTTTTTTTTTGCTACTTAATTGGTTCATATCCTCAGGACTCCAATCAAATTTAGTTACTGGTTCTGGTTTATTTATTGCTAATTGGTATGGGGAAGTCATTTCTCTTAAAATTTTAGACTTAGGAGCTTTTACTAAATCAATATCAAAGATTGGTTTGCCGGTTAATCTTTCTAGCATTATAAAATTACCAATTTTTGTTAAAACTATTACGACATCATAATTTTTATCATTTATTTTTAAATTTGTTAAAATCGGCGGGAAAGCGATATCTAGATTCCACAAATCATGATAAGTTTCTTTAAATTGCCACTCAATATTTTGGGTTTTTAAATTTATAGCAATTAAACTATTGCTACCTTCATTTTCTCCTGCCCTTTTGGCTCCATAAACTTTTGGTCTAGGATTTCCTGTAGTTAAGAATATAAGATTTCTTTCTTCATCTAAAGCAGCCCCACCCCAGGGCAAACCTCCAAAAAATTTTTTTCCTTTAAAAATTTTTACTGCAAATTTTTTATTTCCTGTAATTTTATCGAATACAACAACTCTGTTTCTTGAAACAACAACAATATTACTTTTATATATAAAAGGTGATACCGTAGTCCAAACGTCAATATTGCCTCCATTTCCGAATTCTTTTCTTATATTTCCACTCTTAGCATCAATTTTAAAAATTTTAGATCCTACAGGTAGGTATATATTTTCCTCATTATTAAGATCTTCCTCAGTTAAAAAACCTCTTTGACTAGGTGCATGAAGCAATTCTTTTTGCCAAAGTAATTTACCATCTGTTGCATTTAAAGCTATAAATTTAAAATCAGAGGTTAAATAAAAAATTTTACCCTTAAAATAAATAGGAGATGTTTCAACCATCCTTTTCCATTTTTTTTTTTCTGAAGGATTTATTGCTACATGTTTCCAAGAAAGTTTTGGTTTATTGCTATTATTAATTTTTTTTATATTAATATTATTATAAAATTTTGAATTTGAGTTGTCTTTATTTTGTCTTACATATGAAATGTAAGTTTTATTATTTTCATTTGAAGATAATAGAGGAGTTTGATAATCTGTATTTATAACACCATTAATACCACTATTATTTTTAATTTTAATTATATTAGAAAATAATTCTAACTCTTTTTCTTCATAATTATTAATTAAATTCATGTCTAAAATATCTTTATTATAGTTACTAAAATAATGTCTATTTAAATCGGATAAAATGGTAAAAAGCTTTGGTGCTTTCTGTTGAATTAAACTTTTGGCACTTCCAACATAACAGGGCTTAATGTTTGAATATCCTAAATCTAAATAACTTTTGACTAATTTTGTGAAATTTAAACAGTTATTATTTAAAAAAAAAAAGTATGAGGAGAGAAGAAAAAATAAAAAAAGAATTATTATTTTAAATTTGTTTTTAATTAAAAATAAGTGCATTAAAATATTTTATAGATCAATAATATCTATTTTTTTATTTTTAACAAATTGTAAAATTTCATTATTACATAAATCTATTTTTTTTTGATCTGTGCTTCTCAAAACTAATGAAACACCCAATTTTCCAGCTCTAAAAAAAGGATAGCTGCCAATCTCAACATCTTGATTTTTATTTTGCACATTCGAAAGAGACTCTGCGATTTCACTTTCTACAGTTCTCAAGTTAATTGTTGAACTTAGGATAGGGTCTCCACCACTAATTAAATTTTGAATTCCTCCTAACATTGCTTTTAATATTGATGGTACACCTGGTAAACAAAATACATTTTCTAAATAAAAACCTGGAGCTCCACTTGTAGGATTTAATATCAAGCTTGCTTCAACAGGAAGTTTTGCCATTTTTTGTCTTCCCTCATTAAATTCTCCTGGTGCATAATATTTTTTTAAGATTTCAAATGCTTCTTTGTGAATTCCATAAGTTACATTAAAAGCTTTTGCTACTGAAGAAGATGTAATATCGTCATGTGTAGGCCCGATACCTCCCGATGTAAAAACATAATTAAATCTCTCTCTAAATTTATTAACAGTATTTATAATAGTATCTTCTATGTCGGGAATAACTCTTACTTCTGCAACTTTTATTCCTATTGAATTAAGCCAAACAGCTAGAGTGCTTGTATTAGTATCTTTTGTTCTTCCTGATAATATCTCATTACCAATAATAATTATTCCTGCATTTATCTCTTTTTTATTTGTCATTTCTCAATATAAATAAAATTAAATGAAATTTACCAATACTTTAATTAAAGGCAAATTAATCAAGCGATATAAAAGATTTTTTACTGATATCAAAGTAAATAATTCTACAGTAACAGCGCACTGTCCAAATACTGGTTCAATGATGGGTTTGTTAGACAAAAATAATGAAGTTTGGGTCAGTAAAAACGACGATCCAAAGCGTAAATTAAAATTTACTCTCGAGATGATAAAAGTTGAGAATAAGTTAATAGGAGTTAATACACATAGAGCTAATAGAATTGTAGAACATGCCTTAAAAAATAAACTCATTAGTGAGTTTAAGTCTGTGAAAAATATCAGACCTGAATTTAAATTTTCAAGTGATACAAGATTCGATTTCTTGTGTGATAAAAAAATTTTAGAAGTAAAAAATGTAACTTTAAAAAGATCAAATAATATTGCTGAATTTCCAGATACTATAACATCGCGAGGTACAAAACACTTAATAAAATTAATGGAATCAATAAAAAAAAAATATGAACCTTTCGTCTTATTTTTAACGCAAATTCAAGGTATAAATAATTTTAGAATAGCAAAAGATATTGATAATGAATATTATCAAAACTATTTAAAAGCTAAAAAAGTAGGGGTAAAATTCCTAGCGTATAGATGTCATTTAAGTTCTAAAGAAATAAAAATTGAGAGAAAACTTAAGATAGTAGATGAATAATTATTTAGAGAAATTCGAAAAAATGAGAGTTGCTGGTAAATTAGCTTCTCAATGTTTAGATATGATCACAGAATACGTGAAGCCTGGAATAAAAACTGAAAAGATAGATCAATTATGTTATGAGTATATTAGAGATAACGGTGGATACTCAGCTCCTTTGTATTATAGAGGTTTTGAAAAATCTTTATGTACTTCTTTAAATCATGTAATTTGTCATGGGATTCCTTCCGATAGAGAGTTGGAGGAAAATGATATTTTAAATATTGATGTAACAGCAATAGTGAATGGTTATTACGGTGATACAAGTAGAATGTTTGCGGTTGGTGAAATATCTGTAAAAGCTAAAAATTTAATTGATACCACATATCAATCACTTATGAATGCAATACAAATTTTGAAACCTGGGGTTAAATTAGGTGATATTGGATATGAGATACAAGGCTATGTTGAGCAGAAAGGTTTTAGTGTCGTAAGAGATTTTTGTGGTCACGGAATAAGTAATGTTTTTCATGAGCCTCCAAATATTCTACACTATGGGAAAAAAAATACTGGACAGGAATTACAACCTGGGATGACATTTACAATAGAACCAATGATCAATTTTGGAAAATATGAGGCAAAAGTTCTTAAAGATGGTTGGACAGCAGTTACAAAAGATAAATCTTTATCTGCACAATTTGAACATACAGTAGGAATTACAGAAAATGGTTATGAAATATTCACAGAATCTGTTAAAGGTTATAAGAAGCCCCCATATTATAAATGATATCGCGATATTCAAGAAAAGAGCTAGTAAATATTTGGTCAGAGGAAAATAAATACAAAATTTGGCTTGATGTAGAAATAGCTGCCGCTGAAGCCATGGAAAAGTTTAAAATTATTCCAAAAGGAGTTTGCTCGGTTGTTAAGAAAAAAGGAAAAATTAATGTTAATAGAATTCATCAAATTGAATCTAGAGTAAAGCATGATGTAATTGCATTTCTCACATCGATAACAGAAAAAGCGGGTTTTAAAGCGAGATATTTACATCAAGGAATGACTTCTTCGGATGTATTAGATACTAGTTTTAATATTCAATTAGTCCAGTCTGGTAAAATTTTATTAAAAGATATTGATAAAATTTTGTCTATACTAAAAAAAAAGTCATTTAAATATAAATTGACTCCATGTATAGGTAGAAGTCATGGAATACACGCAGAGCCTATTACTTTTGGTTTAAAATTAGCTTCATATTTCGAGGAATTCAAAAGAAACAAATTTCGTATGCAAAGTGCAATTCATGAGATTTCAACTTGTGCAATTTCTGGTGCTGTTGGAACTTTTGCTAATATAGATCCACGAGTGGAACAATATGTTTCTAAAAAATTAAAACTAAAGCCTGAGCCAATATCAACCCAAATCATTCCAAGAGATAGGCATGCTTATTATTTTTCAATGTTAGGTATTATTGCTGGTTCAATTGAAAGAATTGCTACAGAAATTCGACACCTACAAAGGTCAGAAGTTTATGAGTTACAAGAATATTTTTCAAAAGATCAAAAGGGTTCATCTGCAATGCCTCATAAAAAAAATCCAATATTAAGTGAAAATTTAACGGGACTCTCTAGAATAGTTCGAAGCCATGTTATGCCTGCCCTAGAAAATATTGCACTTTGGCACGAAAGGGATATTTCTCATTCAAGTGTTGAAAGAAACATAGGCCCAGACTCAAATATAACTTTAGATTTTGCACTTGTAAGGTTAGCAAATCTTTTAGATAACATGATAGTTTATCCCAAAAAAATGATGAAAAACTTAAATTTAACAAACGGAGTAGTTTTTTCTCAAGAAGTAATGCTGGAGTTAACAAAAGCTGGTTTGACGAGAGAACAGGCTTATAGACTAGTACAAAAATATGCGAAAGAAAGTATTTCAAAGGATATAAATCTTATTGACTTGATTAAAAAAGATAAATTAATCTCTTCAAGAATTTCAGAAAAAAAAATTAATGATATATTTAAATTTTCTAAACATTTAAAAAATGTAAATTTTATTTTCAAAAGGGTTTTTAAAAATGAAAAAAGGTAAAAAGCTTTATGAAGGAAAAGCAAAGATTATTTATGCTTGTGCAGAAAAAAATTTGGTAATTCAACATTTTAAAGATGATGCAACTGCATTTAACAATCAGAAAAAATCTGTAATCGATGGTAAAGGTATTTTAAATAATAGAATATCTGAACATATACTTACATGTCTTAGTCAGGCTGGAATTAAAAACCACTTAATTAAACGTATAAATATGAGAGAACAATTAATTAAGTATGTAAATATAATTCCAATTGAATTCATAGTAAGAAATATTTCAACTGGATCTTTGACGAAAAGACTTGGTATTGAAGAAGGAACTGTCCTAGACAATCCTTTGATAGAGTATTGTCTTAAAGATGATAAGCTTGGAGATCCATTAATATCAAAAGAACATATTTTTACTTTTAAATGGGCTACCAAAAAAGAAATTGAAAAAATTGATAAACAATTAACTAGAATTAACGATTTTCTAGTTGGAATGTTTAGAGGTGTTGGAATTAAGCTGGTAGACTTTAAAGTTGAGTTTGGAAGAGTAAAAAGTAGTAATGAGGTTATTCTTGCTGATGAAATTAGTCCAGATACATGCAGACTTTGGGATATGGGAACCGAAAAAAAATTAGATAAAGATAGGTTTAGAAAGAATCTTGGAAATATAATTGAAGCTTACCAAGATGTGGCAAGAAGACTTGGTATTCTGCATGAGCAATCAAATATAAGACCAATTAAGTTTCCAAAACCAAAAGCAGTTAAACTAAAAAAAAATAAATGAAAATAAAAGTAGTTGTGACTCTAAAGAATGGAGTTTTAGATCCTCAAGGTAAGGCTATACAGCAAACTTTAAATGGAATGGGATTTGCAAATGTTGATGAAGTAAGACAAGGGAAGTATTTTGATGTCGAAATAAGTGAGAAAGATGAAGCTAAAGCTAAATCTAAAGTCGAAGATATGTGTAAAAAGTTATTAGCTAACCTAGTAATTGAAGATTTTAAAATTTTATAAATAATAATAATGAAGTCATCTGTAATAATATTTCCTGGTTCAAATTGTGATCGGGATATGGATGTTGCGCTTAAAAAATTTGGTTTTCAAAATAAAATGGTTTGGCATAATGATGTTGAACTACCTAAAAGTGATTTAATTGTACTTCCAGGAGGTTTTTCTTATGGAGATTATTTAAGATGTGGAAGTATTGCTGCAAAAAGTAATATTATTAAATCGGTAATAGATTTTGCGAAATCTGGTGGATTGGTTTTGGGAATTTGCAATGGTTTTCAAATTTTGACTGAGACCGGTCTTTTACCTGGTGTTCTTCAACAAAATAAGAATATCGAGTTTATATGTAAAAATGTTTTTATTAAAATTAATGATAAAAAAAATAAATATTTTAATAATATTAAGAAAGAGATTCTTGAACTTCATATTGCCCATAATGAAGGTAATTATTTTTGTTCAAAGGAAGAATTAAAATCACTCGAAGATAACGATTTAATAGCTGTATCTTACTGTAATGATAAAGGAATTTGCGATGCGGGGTCAAACCCAAATGGAGCCATAAAAAATATAGCTGGTATTTTTAATAAGGAAAAAAATATTTTAGGTATGATGCCTCATCCCGAAAGAATGATTGATAAATATTTATCTGGAGAAGATGGATCGATTTTTTTCAAAAATCTTTTAGATAGTTTTAAATCATGATTGTAAACGAAAAAATTGCAATTGATCATGGATTAAAAAAGGAAGAGTACAAGAAAATTTGTGATCTTTTAAAAAGAGTTCCAAATTTAACCGAATTGGGCATATTTTCTGCAATGTGGAATGAGCACTGTTCTTATAAATCATCTAGAAAACATCTTAAAAATTTACACACAAAAGGAACAAAAGTAATCCAAGGTCCAGGAGAAAATGCTGGCGTTATAGACATAGGTGATGATGATGCAATTGTCTTTAAAATTGAAAGTCACAATCACCCATCTTTTATAGAGCCTTATCAAGGTGCAGCTACAGGTGTTGGAGGAATTATGCGAGATGTTTTTACAATGGGCGCGAGGCCTATTGCAAATTTAAATTCCATACACTTTGGTTCTCCACAGCACAAAAAAACAAAAAATTTATTAAGAGGTGTTGTTAAAGGAATTGGCGGCTATGGTAATTGTATAGGTGTTCCTACTATCGGTGGTCAAACGAGTTTTGATGAGTCTTACAATGGAAATATTTTAGTAAACGCAATGACCTTAGGTTTAGTTAATAAAAAAAAAATATTTTACTCAAAAGCTGCAGGAATAGATAAACCAGTAATATACGTCGGGTCAAAGACAGGAAGAGATGGGATACACGGAGCAAGTATGGCCTCAGCTGTATTTGATGAAAAGATTGAAGAAAAAAAACCCACTGTACAAGTTGGTGACCCTTTTACTGAAAAACTTTTATTAGAGGCGTGTTTAGAACTTATGGCTGACGACTCAATTATTTCAATACAGGATATGGGTGCTGCTGGTTTAACTTCCTCAAGTGTTGAAATGGCATCAAAAGGTAAATTAGGGATTGAGATAAATTTAAACAAAGTACCATGTAGAGAAGAAAAAATGACACCTTATGAAATCATGCTATCTGAAAGTCAAGAGAGGATGCTTATTGTTCTAGAAAATGGAAAAGAACAAAAGGCAAAAAAGATTTTTGATAAATGGGATCTTGATTTTGCTGTAATTGGAAAAACAACAAATTCAAAAAAAATTGAACTATATTTTGATGAAAAAAAAGTGGCTGATATCCCAATAGACTTTTTAGCAGAGAATGCACCAATTTATGATAGAAAATGGAAAAAAACAAAAATACCTCAAAAAATAAAATTTAAAAAACAAGATTTTAAATCTTTAAAACTTGATGATTGTTTAAAAAAATTACTGGCAAATCCAAATATTTGTGACAAACAATGGATTTGGGATCAATATGATCATACTGTAATGGGTGATACAATTCAAAAACCAGGTGG
>MDTG01182560.1_pt1 | contig 13297 bp, 17 predicted proteins | sample 811421 | NCBI WGS metagenome assembly MDTG01 (sample SAMN05326645, study PRJNA326480) | marine metagenome | isolation source: seawater | place: Pacific Ocean: South East | collected 2011 | reverse complement strand
AGTAGTTGCCGATACCTGCTACAAACCCCTGATCCAGATACAGCGCGGCAAGGGTGCGCCGTCGAAACTGCGGCGACTCAAGCAGAGCTAAGATGTCTCGCCAATGCACGCGGTCATCAAGAGCATCTGGACCCAATCTTGCGAGATACTTTTGCAAGGGCAGCGTCTCTGGGGTCAACACTTCAATATCCGAAGCGCTGTACAACAATGCGCTATGGGTTGCCGTGTGGATTGCTACTCTTAGGGTGCGATTGGTTGCCGGCAGCTGGTCACGCCGGACGATATACCAGCGCCCGTAGAGCTGATTGTGACTGTACAGCGTCAGCTCGTTGGAAAATCGTGTCAATAACGCCTTACCGCGACTGCTGACCCAGTCAATCTGTTGGCCACTGAGAACTGATCGGTAGCGCTGTAAGTGCGGTTGGGCAAAGTCGACGACCTCGGCCTCACGCCCGCGCAGCACCTTATCTATGCGCATCGCCGCTCGGCGAATTTCCGGACCCTCAGGCATCTTTCATTGTTGCTTTGTTGCGCCGACAACGTTCGGAGCAATATTTGACATCAGCCCAGTCACGCTGCCACTTCTTGCGCCACGCAAAGCTAAGGCCACAGGTCTGACAAATCTTTTCGGGAAGATTCTGTTTTCGCAATTGTATGAGCACCCAATCTGCGCGAGCGCGCAGATTGCACGCTTAATAGAAAAGCAAACGTATCCTTGCGGCGACTATAAACAGTGAGCGCAAAGGTACCTTCTTGAGTCCCAGTAAATCACGGTAAATGTCTATTATCTGTGAACGGCTCAAACCACAGCGGCCACGATGCCGCGACAGCGCATGCAAGACCAAACTGGCCTCCCAGGTCCAAGGCCGACCATATTGATACCTCGCGTCTGGAACACCAATAGGCCAAATACCAACAAAAACCAAGGGGACTTGTAGCTGCTCGAGCCAGCTTAACCATTCATAGTCGGCCGGAATATTGAGCTCGCCTTCGGCGATATGAAGACGATCGCAAGAAAAGTCGACATCGGCGAGATTTGGATGACGATATCTAAATGGGGAACGTACTCGGCTCTTGGTCAGAAACACAGGCAAACGCTTGTCAACATTTAGTTAACAGATAGTATCACTGGCGAGCGACTGGTCAATAGTGAAAACTCTTTTAACGCCGTGATTAGTGGACCAAACAGCTCAGTCGCGTGCTTATCAGAACTAACAACACAGCCGCTACACCAGCACGTTATTAGCGACCCAAATGGCTCGTTCTGGCATTCCTTTGTTCTAAGAGAAGCAACCAGATCGTGGGCAGCAAACCTAAGGCTACAATGATTACCGCCGCTGTGGACGCTTCACTCAGACGTTCATCCGAGGCGAGGCGATAGACCCGAGTAGCAAGGGTTTCGAAGTTAAAGGGTCGCAGAATAAGTGTCGCCGGCAACTCCTTCATCACGTCTATAAAGACCAATAACAGGCCGCTGAGCACAGCTGGCCGCAGCAGCGGCAAATGAACTCGCCGCAGGACACCTGCAGGCGTATTGCCCAAGGTGCGAGCGACTGCGTCCAACTGCGGGTGCAATTGGTGCATGGCCGTTTGCGTGCTGTTAAAAGCCACCGTCAAAAATCGTGCGACGTACACTAGAACCAAGGCAAATATCGAACCGGTCAATAACAAACCTACAGGCCGTCCTAAAGACTCTGTTAGGTAGTGCGCTAAGCTCCTATCTATATAGGTAAGTGGCAACAATATGCCCACTGCAAGCACCATACCCGGCAGCGCGTAGCCTAAGGTCGCCAGCCGAACACCTAAATTCAACCAACGATCGCGCCGTAATCTTGCAGCGTAATTCAACAACAGAGCCACCGCTGCACAAACCCCGGCAGAGACGACTGCAACACTAACGCTGTTAAGACCATACGTATAAAAGCCTTGGCCTAGCAGTGGATCGCCTTGTGCAACGGCGTACCACAGCAGGGTACCGACCGGAACAACAAACCCGCCCAACACCGGCAACAGACAGAGACTTGCAGCGAGCATGCCAGCAGCACCTCTAAGAGGTATTTTTTCTGCAGCAACATTGCGCGACAGCGGATTAAATCGCTCACCGCGTCGTGCGGATTGTTCAAGCACAACGAGCGCTGCAACCAGCAAAAACAGACAACCAGCCAACTTTAGTGCTGCATCGTGTTCACCCATGGCATACCAGGTGCGGAATATGCCAGTAGTGAAAGTAGGAACCCCAAAATGCTCGGCGACCCCGTAATCCGCGATGGTCTCCATCATAACCAAGGCCAAACCACCGATAATTGCCGGACGCGCGACCGGCACCGCGACGCGCCAAAATACCTGAGACCATCCCATTCCCAATACTCGCGCGCTTTCATAAAGCGCCCCAGCCTGACTTTGAAAACTCGTTTTTGCTAACAGGTAAACATAGGGGTATAAGACCAGAGCTATTACAATCCCCGCACCACCGAGAGAGCGCACCGCAGGAAAGTAGTAGTCGCCCAATTGCACACCCACCAAACTCCGCAACATCCCCTGCACAGGGCCCGTTGCATCGAATAAATCCGCGTAAACATACCCCACCACATAGGCGGGTGCGGCCAATGGCAAGATCAGCGCAACGCCCAGCCAACCACTGCCCGGAAACCGATAATGCGCAGTTAACCAAGCGGCCCCCACCCCTACGCTGGCGGCCAAAACGGCCACTATCAGCATTAGGCCTAGAGTATTAACCGTATAAGTCAGAAGCACTGTTTGCATAAGGTGCGACCAGACAGCGGTCGTCGGAAACGCTAGCGCCCCCACGACCACCAATAGCGGCAACGCCACCGGGATGGCAACCAGTATGGCCATTATCGTCCAGGCGATTGAACCCGAGGAGGTCGTCGGGGTTGTTAACGTTGGCCGAGAGTCCACTGCCATGACTTTGCGCGGTCCTTGTTCTGAGTTTTAGTGAGCTCAGCGCCGGATTGACCATCGCGCTGACCTCAAGCATCGGCGCGTATCGTAACTTTTCCACAGCGCAGTTACACTGCACGCCCCATGAGCATTCGATTTACTGACTTAAGCCACCACTTTAACGGCAACCCAGTGTTGCACAATATCGATCTGGAGATTGATTCCGGCGAAATCGTTTGCGTGCTCGGGCCGTCAGGCAGCGGCAAAAGTACTCTATTACGCATCATCGCCGGCTTGGAGTCTATTCAACAGGGACAATTGTTAGTGGACGGTAAACTGCTGGCGGATCCACGAGTCAACCCACCACCCGAGCAACGCTCCATTGGCCTGGTTTTCCAAGACCATGTGCTCTTCCCACACCAAACTGTTGCGGAGAATGTGGCCTTTGGTCTTGGCGATATGCAAAGCAAGGAGCGGGAAAACACGGTAGCGTTGCAGCTGGCCAACGTCGGCATTAGCACGCTCGCTGATCGCTATCCACATACATTATCCGGCGGCCAACAACAGAGAGTCGCCCTTGCAAGAGCATTGGCAACAGAGCCCGATGTACTGCTGCTGGACGAGCCGTTTGCAAGCGCTGACGCCCCATTACGCAAGAGCCTCAGAGAAGATGCGCGACGACGGCTGAAAAAAGCCAATACAACAACGCTTATGGTTACCCATGATCCTGCAGAGGCGATGTCCATGGCCGATCGAATCGCGGTTTTAGTCGACGGCTACCTGGTTCAATTTGGAACCCCGGAAGAACTTTGGTAGCGCCCCCAACATCCTTTCGTTGCCGCCACAATTGCCAATCTACAGGCACTGAAAGGTCGCATCGAGGGTAACCATTGCATCACGGCTTTCGGCAAGCTGCCCCTGCGACTGTTAACCCTGACCCAACAACTTGAAGACAATGCAACGATAACCATCGGCGTCCGCGCGAGCAGCCTCACGGTCAGCCGCGACGGTTCATGCATTGTCCAAGATATACGCTTCCTCGGCGATCGCTATACCCTGCTGGTAAGCGCTGAAAATCAAGAGTTAGAGATATCCACTACACTAAAACCTGCAGCTCGGGTCGGTGATGCTGTAAGCGTTAATTTTGCTTCAGCAAAAGCCATGATCTTGAGTTGATTGCGCGCTTTTGCCGTCGGGAATTTAATAGCAATAATTCTCATTTAGATTAAACTCCCTTATTCACTAACCAAGGTAGTCGCCATGACCTCATCTCGAATCATTAGTTTACTGCTCTTTCTCAGCTGGGCCCAAACCAGCATCGCCGAGAACGTAGTAAATGTTTACTCAGCACGGCACTACGACACCGATATGGCCCTGTATGAACGCTTTACCGAAGAAACCGGGATCAAAGTGAACCTTATTGAGGGCGGCAGCGACGCGCTGATCCAACGCATTGTTAACGAAGGCGAATTCAGTCCCGCGGACATGATGATTACCGTAGACGCTGGTCGTCTGTGGCGAGCCGCTGAGAAAGATCTTTTCCAGACGATAGAGTCCCCGGTACTCAACGAGCGGGTGCCCGCGCATCTGCGCCACCCCTCCGGTCTTTGGTTCGGGCTCTCCAAACGCGCGCGCGTAATTGCTTACAACAAAGCCAAAGGCTTGCCTGCAGGGCTGACCCGCTATGAAGACCTCGCAAGGGCCGACCTTAGAGACCAGGTATGCATGCGCAGCTCAGGCAACATCTATAACTTGTCACTACTGGCATCAATAATCGAGGCCAACGGCGCCGAGCAGGCACAGGGTTGGGCGAACGGCGTGGTGGCAAATTTCGCACGCAAGCCCCAGAGCAACGACACCGGTCAATTGCGTGCGGTAGCCGCGGGCGAGTGCAGTGTCACCGTCGCCAATACCTATTACCTAGGCCGCTTACTCGGTTCTGAAAAAGCAGCTGACCAGGCTGTGGTGAAGAACCTCGGCGTATTATTCCCTAATCAGGCCGGACGCGGCAGCCATATCAACATCAGTGGTGCCGGGATCACCAAATACGCACCCAACAAGGCGAACGCCGTACGCTTTCTGGAATACCTAACCAGTGATTTCGCACAACGTCTTTTTGCTGAAGGCAATAACGAGTACCCGATCGTTGGCGAAGTAACAGGACCCGTTGCTGAGCTTGGAGCTTTTGCCGAAGACAACGTCTCGGCATCTGTGCTGGGGCAACGTCAAACTGAAGCTGTGAAGATCTTTGATCGAGCAGGCTGGCTCTAGATCGTAAAGGCTATGCAAACGTCCATGAACACGCTTAACCAAACCTTGAGCACTGCAGGTCGTTGCCTTTTAGGGCTGTATTTTTTGATCCCGGGGATCAGTAAGGTTACAGGGTTTGAGGCAAACGCTGCCTATATGGAACTGCACGGCATGGTGTTGGTGCCATTTTTCCTAGTGGTCACTCTAGTGCTACAAATCGGCGGTGGGTTGTTTTTAATCGTGGGCTATAAGGTCCGCCTTACGGCACTGATGTTCGCCGCCATGACGTTGGTGATAAATATAGTCATGCACGACTTTTGGAATGTATACGAGGGCTTAAGCCAGGGCCATGAAACCCAAAACTTTGTGAAAAACTTGGCCATCATGGCGGGCCTTTTGCTGTTGGGATCCGTTCAAGGCGACCAACCCTTGAGCCTCGACAAGCGTCTGAGCCAACAACCCAGTAAGTGAAGACAGCCCACTGGCTGACTCCAGTTAGCCGTCTCACAAAAACCCACCTCTTCAGATCAGATACTTATCGTTATCCTGACCGCTGTTACGTGGGGCCTGCTGCGGCTGCAAGCTGTCGCCATTCAAGCGAAAGCCGATCGCAGGAAGACTGACCGAAGTGCCACGAGATCCAACTGGCAGTTCCTGCAGCAAGCCTCTAGCCTCGGGCTGCCCCTCCGCAAGCACCTCGCCAACCGAGCGCACCCGACTAGCCGGCACCCCAGCTTGATCAAGCAAGGTCTCCCATTCTGCTGCTCTGCGTTGCCGGAAAGCATTTTCAATTACAGCTCGGAGTGCTTGTTGATTTTCTGCCCGCTGTCGCGGCTGCCGCCAACGCTCATCTTCGGCCCATTCTGGATAACCCAGCACTGCACAAAGATCTGCGAACTGCCGCTCGTTATTCGCCGCCAGCATAATCAACACACCATCACCAGCTTCGAAGCAGCCAGAGGACGGCGCGCGACTCGCCGCCTCATTACCTAACTTGGGTGTCTCATTACCGGTGGTTGCCGTCGCAACTAGGTTATTGGCCATCAAATTTAAGGCTGTATCAAGCATCGCAACATTCACGGTCTGAGGTGCGGAAGTACGGTCACGCTCACGCAGTGCGGCCATGACTGCAAACGCTGCATTCAGACCAGTCGCATAGTCGACATAGGGGGCACCGACTTTCACTGGCCCCATATCTTCAGTGCCGGTGGTTTGCATAATCCCGCTCATCGCCTGCACTACATGATCGTAGGCGGGTCTGTGACCCACTGGCCCCTCACCACCATAGGCCGAGATCGAGCAGTAAATAATATTGGCGTTTGCGCCGCGCACGGCGCCCTCACCCAGCCCCAAACGCGCGGCTACGCCAGGCCGATAATTCTGCACAAATATATCGGCATCAGCGGCCAGCTCGAGCACCTTGGTAATTCCCTCGGGTTGTTTGAGATCAATCTCGACGCAGTCTTTGTCCGCATTTTGTGTGCAAAAGGCGAGCCCCAAACCCTCATCTGCCAGGTCTTTGAGCGCACCGCCATAACGCGTCATTTCGCCACCGGGCGGCTCAATTTTTATCACCTTAGCACCGAGCAAAGCCAGTTGGTAAGTACAATACGGGCCGGCAAAAACCTGAGTTAAATCGATAACAGTGATGCCTGCTAGAGGCGCTGGACGACTCATGGGCAATCCTCAGCTATACAAATTTTGACCTACAAGATCATAGCGGAGACATGAGCCAGCAGGCCATGGCAGCCCTCCGCCCTTTCATGGTTGAATGCGGGCCTGCAATTACAAGGAAAAGCCATGGCGTCCCCTACGTTAGACAGCAAAGTAGCTCTGATCACTGGTGGTTCCGGCGACATTGGTGGCGCCATTGCACGGCGACTGGCTGACGCGGGCGCGGAAGTCATCATTACCTACGTTGGTGCGCAAGACAGCGCCGAGGCTGTTGTCGCCGATATCCAGCAAGCTGGCGGAAGAGCACATTGCCGACAATTGGACCAACGCGACCCGACAGCCATTGAGTCTCTACTGCAGGATATTGACGCACAATGGGGACAACTGGATATTCTGGTGAACAACGCCGCCTGGAATGTTGGCATTCCATTCCCCAATCTTGATGATCTAACTGCCGATATTTGGGATCGGGTGCTGGAAACCAACCTTCGAGGGCCGTTTCTGCTCGCGCGCGCCGGCGCAAAGTTGCTGCAGGCCGGCGACGGTGGACACATTGTTAATATCTCGTCCGCTGGCGGCATAAGCCCAGGCAGTAGCAGTATTGCCTATTCCTCGAGCAAGGCAGGCCTAAACCATCTCACCCGCTGTCTTGCCGTAGCCATGGCCCCCAATATCGCGGTGAACTGTATCGCCCCGGGGCTCGTTGAGAACACTCGAATGGCCCAGCGCCTGCCCGACAAGGTCGCGGCCGGAGCGCGACGCCAGGCGGTCCTCGGAGTGGTCGGTCAAACAGATGATATTGCCGAACAAACACTTGCCTTCGTCACCAGCCAATCTGTCTCAGGCCAGACCATTGTCATAGACGGCGGTATGCCAGGAGCAATGCGCTAACCATGAACACGACATCCGAACGTCCCGCAGCGGGCTTGCCCCAAGCCGAGAGCAGTCATGCAGATCTGTCATTAACCGAATTAATGCAGGTAAACCCGACTAATAAAGCCGATGTATTTGTGGCCAAGACCGAAACATATGGCCCTGTGGGCATTTATGGAGGGCACTTTTTAGGTCAGGCTATGGCAGCTGGCTTAGCCACTGTCGAGGAGCATAAGCTCGCCCATTCCTATCACGCGTATTTCTTACGTGCCGGAGATCCAACCCTGCCATTGCATTATGAGGTCACTCGCCTCCGGGAAAGCCGCCACGGCGACACTCGTGCAATCACGGCAGTGCAAGACGAGCACAAAGTTTTCCATATGATCGCTTCATTCAAAACTGCCGAATCCGGCGATGAACATCAACCTCAGGCGCCAGCTTTAGAGCCTCCTGAAGCTGTGATCGCGGCTCGCGAAGAAAGGGACGAGTCGCCCTTTCCGTTCCCCGTTGTGCAGGCCGGGCGGGTGCAGATGGAATGGGCCTCACCATCGTTTTTTGAATTCGATCGCAATGAACCGCCAGCCCTGCGGCTGTGGATGCGGGTAGCACCTCCCAGTACAGCGCTGACTCCACGCGAGCGTCAAATTGTCATGGCTTATCTCTCTGATGGACCGTTGATGTTTAACTCAGTACTCCCCCATGGCATTCCGTTCCAGAGTCATCGACTCACCAGTCTAGATCAAAGCGCCTGGTTTCATCGCGACGCTGATCCTTTTCAATGGATGATTTTTGATCAACGCAGCACTGCCGCAACCGCCGGGCGTGGGATGAACGAGGGACAAATCTATGGCCAAGATGGCCGGCTGCTGATGACCTGTGCCCAAGAATCGATGTTGCGCACCATACTGCCAAGCAACTAGTCGCCAAGAGTGGCTGTAACTCAAGCAAATTTGTATGATGTTGTCTTAATTAGGGCTTTGAGGAAAAAATGCTGAATGAATTGCTGTTGAATCTGGCCCGCTGGCTCGACAGCCAAAGCTGGAGCACCAGTATTCACGAGTCTATTTATCTTTACTCGTGGATCGAAACCACCCATGTACTCACACTGATGGTTTTCCTCGGCATGCTCTTTGTCATTGATTTACGCATGCTCGGAGCGATATTTCCAAATGTGCCCGCCTCCACGATAGCCCAACGCCTGGACAAACCGATGATGATCGGCTTTGTGGTTATGCTGATTACCGGGTTTTTGCTGTATTACGCCATTCCAGTTCGCACCACCCAGAGCCTGTGGTTTCGCATAAAAGTCGTTTTGTTAATCGCCGCCGGCATTAATGCCTTTATGTTTCGCGCCAAAATGCAAGCCTCTAGCGACTCTTGGGACCTAGACCCGATACCGCCGAAGCGCATTCGCATTGGCGCGGCAGTTTCCTTGACGCTATGGGCTGGTGTGGTAATCACTGGGCGAACGATTGCTTATGATTGGTTCGACTGCCACAAGCAACTACCCTACTTTATGTATTGGGCCGCGGGCTGCGTCGACGAAATGGCAGCGCTGCAGTAACCCCGGCTCAGCATAAGGAATAGACCATGGACTTATACCCCTTCTTTGATTGGTTGGATACCTCATTGCTTGCGGACATCTCTAAAGCCTATGGCGGTGTTTTCGCTGTCGTACAGATGTTCCATTTATTGGGTATTTCCATGCTCGGTGGCATGGTTCTGGTCGGCGATCTTCGACTACTGAATATCGTGATGAAAGATATTCCATCTGAAGTAGTCATTGAGAACACCCATAAGTGGTTTAACGTAGCCCTTGTGATAATTGTAATCAGCGGGATCTTTATGAGCTCTGCCGTAGCCTTGAAGCTGTATTACAACACTATGTTCTGGGCCAAAATGGCGAGCCTCGGCGCCGGCGTGCTATTTGTTTACGCCATACGCCGCCCCTTGCTCAAATTTGATCATGCCGCCATTAAACCCCTGACCCTGCGCACGATGGCCATCACTTCAATCTTAATCTGGTTCACGGTTGCCGCTTCGGGCCGCTGGATTGGATTCTCTTAGAGGCTCACCCATATGAACAAGGACACCCTAGAAAAGGCAGCGCTTGGATTTGCAATTGTTACGTTAGTCAGTCTTGCTTGGTTTTGGTCTGTACAAGTTGGATGGGTAATCGAAACTTTAGAAATGGCCTACGGCTAACCCGCCCTATTCAGTAACCGCCCCACCGCGACGAGGGTGTATACTGGAGACTGAATCTGCAGGAGGGGAGTCTTGCACCCATTAGATCTCGTAGTCATCGTCGGCTACGTCCTACTTACCATATTCGTTGGTCTTAGAGTCGCACGGCAGGTTAAAAACGCTCGCGACTTTTTTCTCGCTGGGCGCTCATTGACCTGGTGGGTCATTGGCCTTTCTATCATTGGTTCAAATATCGATACCAATAGCTATGTAGGGGCCTCGGGCAATGCCTATACGATCGGCATCGCTCAAGCGAATTTTGAATGGATCGGTGCCATTCCTGCCATGATCTTGGCATCGTTGATCTTTATTCCGTTGTACTGGCGTGCTGGGGTGTATTCAATACCCGAATACCTTGGCTTGCGTTACAACCAATCTGTACGTGTGGTGACCGCTCTGATCACCAGTCTGTTCGCAGTCTTTGCCATGGGCGTGGCGATGTGGGCATTGGCCCTGGTTTTAGAAACATACCTTGGCTGGCCAATATGGACGAGCATCCTCATATCAGGGGCGGTTGTCGGGTTATATTCCATTACCGGTGGACTCGCGGCTGTCGCCTTCACAGATGCCTTACAAGTCAGCATCATGTTCGTCTGCGGCCTTATCATTGTGGGATTAGGGATCTCCGAATTAGGGGGCTTCACTAACTTCGCCACAGAACTCACTAAGGACAATCCCGATCATCTATCGGTTTACTTGCCCGCAGACCATCCGCAGTCACCTTGGCCTGGCGTTATCTTGGGACTTGGAATCGTCCTTTCGCCAGCCTACTGGATAGCTAGCCAAGCCATTTTGCAACGTACCCTTGGTGCGAAGAGCCAATGGGATGCCAGCGCCTCAATGATGTTTGCGGCATTCGCTAAAACCTTTGTACCCCTGCTCATTATTTTTCCTGGCCTGTTAGCACTGGTACTCAATGCGCCCATCGACCAAGGTGACAAGGCCTTACCCTGGATCATTAAAAACGTGCTGCCTCCAGGACTGTCAGGGCTAATGTTCGTAGCAGTTATTGCAGCACTGCAATCATCTTTGGATTCGAGCATCAACGCGACGTCACTGATGGTCACCCGAGACATCCGCCATGTGTTGATGAAACAACACGATCCCGAACGAGACCTTGTGGTTGGTCGGTGGATATCCCTGGTATTGCTAATAACCGCTATGGCTATCGCACCCTTTATCAGTGATCTCGGCGGTATATTTGTATTTTTACAGACCGGTTTGTCACTGTTCCAGGGGCCTATGTTAGCGCTGCTGTTAATGGGCGCTCTGTCACAGCGAGCTACCCCTACTGCTGGCCTGTGGACCCTAATCAGCGGCGTTGCATTAGCCGCAGTCCTACAATTTACCAATCTGAATTTTTATTACATCGCGTTTCTAAGTTTCTGCTATTCCATGACAGCTTTGTGGCTGTTGAGCTATATAACTCCGGGGCTGACTGAAGAGGAACTCACAACGCTTACCTATCGACCCTTTATGTCGAGGAGCAACTCATGATTGAGTGGCTGCAAGGCTTACCCGCCGAGTGGGGTAACTACGTATCGATACTGTTATTTTGCAGCTTGGGCGCCATGGTCTGGCTGATCCCCATAAAGGCCATCACCGCAGATTTGCAGTCACCGAAAAAGTGGCAAGATATTCGATGGTGGGCCACGGCGCTCATTGCCCTGCAGCTGGGCATCTATATCGTATTTTGATTCCGAGTCCGCAAGGCCGCAGTTTAAGCACTAAGCTATGCGACGAACCCAGCCCTGGACGTTACCCGCTCGTGCCAGGCCCATAAATTTGTAAGCTCAGCATCAGGCTTTAAGCCGACTAAGGCGCTAGCAAAGTCCACAGCGATTGCCGCCGTGATATCCACCATGGTGTAACGATCAACGGCGAGGTAGTCCCGCTCGGCCAACTCGTCATTCATGCGCCGATAATATGCACGAGTCAAACTATCACTGCGTTGCTTGGCCGCTTCAATCGGCTCCACTAAACCCATCTTGGCGACGACCGGACCATTAACCCAGGAGGTGCCAATCTGCGACATCAATTCCAACTCAATCTGCCGGTGCACCATTTCAATAAGTGCCGTTTCCCGGGCATTTTCGCCAAATAAATTCGGGGTGGGATATAGCGACTCTAAATACCGACAGATCGCGATAGATTCGCCAATGCAGGTGCCGTCTTCGAGTTCCAAAACCGGAATCTTGCCGCTAGGGTTTTTTTCTATGAACTCTGGGGTCTTGTGTTCACGCTTGGTCATATCTACCGTAACGTATTCAAGCTCGATATCCTTTTCCGCAGCAATCACCCTGACCCGTCGAGGATTTGGGGCATTGGGAAAATCATAAAGTTTCATTTTGCTGGTCATTGGTTAGGCTCTAATCTCGAGGGCCGCTGACTATAGCGTGATTGAACCTAACTTTGTCACTGAACTCCTGTTAAATCACAACCATTAGCGAAAAATATGACCTGCATTTCTCTCATTGGCATGCCCGCAGCTGGCAAGAGCACCATCGGCGTACTATTAGCGAAGGCCCTAGGGTATGACTTCCTAGACACTGACCTACTGATTCAGGTCACCACACAACGCACCCTACCCCAGATCATTGCCGAAGACGGTTTCCTTGAGTTGCGTAAAATCGAAGCCGATGTCATAGGGTCTGTTAACTGCGATCGGACCGTAATTGCTACAGGCGGCAGTGCGGTCTATGCCCTAGAGAGTATGGCCCACTTACGCAGCCTCGGCCAAATCGTCTACTTGCGCGCAGACGCAGATATTCTGCAAGAACGTATCGGTAATCTGGAATCCCGCGGAGTTGCGGCCGCCGCCAATGCAACTCTAGAGTCCATAATCGCTGAGCGCTTGCCCATGTACGAACGCTTGGGTGATCTCACAGTCGATGCGGGACAGAATCCCGAAATCGTGTTGGCCAATTTACTGCAAGCACTGAGCGTTAATACGGATCCCAATTAACTGCGAGCTTTGAGCCAACGACCCACCCTGCCAATCTTTATCAATTAAGCCGACATCTCGGAGCTGCAAACGCTCGAAGCCGCTCTGACCGACCAGTGACGAATTATTCGCTATTTCAGGTACCATCGATGCTGGTAGCGAACTTAGCAAGAGCCGCTCCACACCCCTATATTATTGACGGCACTGGATCCCAACATCATGACACCCGGACCTGAATACCCGCGCCCCATTTTGCAACGCGACCGTTGGCTTAACCTCAATGGCCAATGGTCATTCGCCGCAGATCCACACAATACTGGGGTGCGCGAACAGTGGTGGCAACGCAGTGATTGGCCACAAACCATCACCGTACCTTTCTGCCCCAATAGCCCAGCGTCAGGCGTAACCATT
>MDTG01149337.1_pt1 | contig 13298 bp, 12 predicted proteins | sample 811421 | NCBI WGS metagenome assembly MDTG01 (sample SAMN05326645, study PRJNA326480) | marine metagenome | isolation source: seawater | place: Pacific Ocean: South East | collected 2011 | reverse complement strand
GATCCGGGTCGTGCAGCTGGGGTGGTTTGCGACCGAGCGAACCGCAGGCGTACACGCTAGTACGTTGAGGATTCGCGACCGAGCAAAGCGCCGCAGATTTACTGGAATCGCTCGTTTGCCCGCATATCTCTACCGAGGCTCCGAGGCGGTCGGCGTTTCGTTCCAGGGTGTGATGAGGAGCGCCCGAAAAGCGGAGCGTACGATCTGGGTACGTGAGCATTTTCGGGCGCGCCGAAGCGCAGCCTGGGGCGAAAGGAGATGCCTCAGGATTCTTTATTGAGAGCGAGGCGGTTCCGGGTCGTGCAGCTGCGGTGGTTTGCGACCGAGCGAACCGCAGGCGTACACGCTGGTACGGTGAGGATTCGCGAACGAGCAAAGCGCCGCAGATGCGCGGCCCGGGGCCGCCGCAGCCTCAGTAAAGGCGTTTGCGGTTCGTGACGTCTCGGCTCAACTTCCGCAAATGACGCTTCACCGCCGCGGCCTTCTTGCGCTTGCGTTCCTGGGTCGGCTTTTCGTAGAACTCGCGACGACGCGTTTCGGCGACGACGCCGGCCTTTTCGCAGGAGCGCTTGAAGCGGCGGAGCGCAAATTCAAACGGTTCGTTTTCCTTGACTTTCACGTTGGGCATGCTGAATCACTTACCTTCAAAAACGGGTGAGTTAGCCAGTATATCGCGGTAAGCTACCCGAATGCAAAAATTTTCGACCTCGCCCGAGTCCGGGCGCGACACCGTGCTGGGCATCGAAACGTCGTGCGACGAGACGGCGGTGGCGGTCTACCGGCACGGCGAGGGCATCGTCGCCGAGGCGGTCTACACCCAGCTCGATCACGCCCGCTACGGTGGCGTGGTGCCCGAACTGGCCTCGCGCGACCACGTGCGCAAGCTCGCCCCGATGATTCGCCAGGTACTGGACCAGGCTGCGCTCGAGCCCGAAAACCTGGACGTGGTCGCCTATACTGCCGGACCCGGGCTGGCCGGCGCGCTGCTGGTCGGCGCTTCGGTCGCCGAGTCCTATGCCGCGGCCATAGCCCGACCGGCCGTCGGCGTGCATCATATGGAAGGCCACCTGCTGTCGCCGCTGCTCGAGGACGATCCGCCCGAGTTCCCGTTCGTCGCGCTGCTGGTCTCCGGCGGCCACACCATGCTGGTCGAAGTCGCCGAGCCCGGTCGATACCGACTGCTGGGCGAGACCCTGGACGACGCGGCCGGCGAGGCCTTCGACAAGACCGCGCGCCTGCTCGGGCTGTCCTATCCCGGCGGACCGGAGGTGGCGAGGCTGGCCGAGCAGGGCGATCCGGACCGCTACGCATTCCCGCGCCCGATGACCGACCGCCCCGGGCTGGATTTCAGCTTTTCCGGGCTCAAGACCCATACCCGGCTGCTGATCGAGCGCGAGGCCGACGACGCGGCCACCCGCGCCGACATCGCGGCAGGCTTCGAGCGCGCCGTGGTCGAAACACTGGCGATCAAGTGCAGGCGCGCCTTGAAGGAGACACGGCTGGAACGGCTGATCGTTGCCGGCGGGGTCAGCGCCAATCGCCGCCTCCGCGCTGCCCTCGACAAGACGCTGCCGGGACGCGTGTACTATCCGCCGCCGGCGCTGTGTACCGATAACGGCGCCATGATCGCCCTGGCCGGCTGGTTCCGCAGGAACTCGGCGACCCGGACTGGACACATCGGCGTTCGCCCGCGATGGCCGCTGGACGAACTGCCGCCGTTGAGCAACCCAAAGGCAGCCTGAACATGGACCGAATCTTCATCCAGGATCTCGAAGTCGAAACCGTCGTCGGCGTATTCGACTGGGAGCGCGAGATCCGCCAGAAAGTGGTTTTGAACCTCGAAATGTCGGCCGACATCGCGCGCGCCGCGCAGACCGACTCGATCGACGATACACTTAACTACAAGGCCGTCGCCAAGCGCCTGGCCGCGTTCGTCGGCGACAGCGAATTCTTCCTGGTCGAGACGCTGGCCGAGCGCTGCGCCGAGATCGTGCTGGCCGAGTTCAACGTCGCCTGGCTGACGCTGAGGCTGGACAAGCCGGGCGCCGTAACCGGCTCGAAATCGGTGGGCGTGATGATCGAGCGCGGCCGGAAACCATGAACACCTGAACTCGCCGGGCGCGCGCTCGGCCGCTATGAACCGGAGCAGCAAGTGGCGCAAGCCGAACAGGTCTACCTCGGGCTGGGCAGCAATGTCGACGCGCGCAACAAGCTCGCCGCCGGCGTGGCGGCGTTGCGCGAGCGTTTCGGCGCGGTCGAGTGCTCGCCGGCCTACCAGTCCGAAGCGGTGGGCTTCGACGGCGAGGATTTCCTCAACGCCTGCTGCCGGATTCAAACCGACATGCAGCCCGAAGCGCTCAAGGCCTGGCTGACCGAGCTCGAAGACCGGCACGGTCGAAAACGCGACCTGCCCAAGTTCGCCGACCGCACGCTGGATATCGACATCCTGCTGTTCGGCGATCAAACCGGCCGCTTCGGCAACCTGGTCCTGCCGCGCGGCGAAATCCTCAAGTACGCTCACGTGCTCAAGCCGCTGGCCGACCTCGCCCCCGACCTCGAGCACCCCGAAACCGGCAAGACCTTCGCCCGACACTGGCGAGAATTCGAAGGCGATCGTTCCCTCGAGCAGGTCGACTGGTAGGTTGGCGATATGGACAAGCCCCACGTCATCTTCAGCCACGGCCACGAATCGAGCCCCCAAAGCCGCAAGATCCAGGTACTCCGGCCCATCGCCGAGCAGGCCGGGTTCAGTACAGAGGCGATCGACTACACCGACCTTCGCGACGAACCGGTCGCCCGCCGCGACCGGCTGCTGGCACGACTGGACGAACTCGACGGTCCCGTCGTGCTGGCCGGCTCCTCGCTGGGCGGCTGGGTATCGATGGCCGCGTCCGAGCAAACTCCGGTCGCCGGCCTGTGGCTGATGGCCCCGGCACTGTTCATGGAAGACTATATCGAGGATGGCGTCATCCCGGACGCCTATGCGCCGAAAACCGGCCACATCATGGTCGTCCATGGCTGGTCCGACGACATCATCCCGTGGCGCAACAGCCTGAAATTCGCCGAAACCTCGGGCGCCACGCTGCAACTGGTCGCCGACGGCCACCGCCTCGAAAACTCTCTGGTCTCGATGGAACGCCTGCTCCACGAATTCCTCGAACGGGTCGGTCAAAGCCTGAACTGAGATTCCTTCGCCTGCAAGCAGGCTCCTACGGGGCTATTGGTATGGTTTGTAGGAGCGTGCTTGCACGCGAATGGCGGTGATAATATTTTCAGGGGTGTTTGGGGAATTTCTCCATGGCTGTGGCAAAGCAGCATCGCTTGCGTGTCGGGCGGTTCAGCGAGGTTGGGCGGCCGTATCTGGTGACAATCGCTTGTCTTGATCGGCGGCATGTGTTTGATTCGTTGGCATCCGGGCGATGTTTTGCGCGGGCGATCGGCGCGATGGATGGAGACGCCGAGACGTGGTGCTGGGTGGCGATGCCGGATCATGTGCATTGGTTGATGGCGCCGGTCGGGGATCTTAATTTGTCGCGTTGCGTGCAGAAGGTGAAGGCGTTGACGACGCGGAGTCTTCGGGCTTTAGGGTTGGCGGAAGAAGTCTGGCAACGCGCGTTCCATGATCGGGCGTTGCGGGAAAAGGAAGATTTGAGGGCGATGGCGCGGTATGTGATTGCGAATCCGGTTCGGGCGGGTCTGGTGAGGTCGGTGCGGGAATGGTCGTTTTGGGATGCGGTGTGGATTTGATTTTTTCGCCTGCAAGCAGGCTCCTACGCGGCTATTTACAAGAATTGCAGGTGCGTTGAGCTTGCGAACCGCACCGGCCCTCTATGGGAGCGGCGCCGGCCAAAGCGCGCCGAGGCGGACAGGGTGGCGGGCGCCGGTGATGGACGGGGTGTCGATGGGGCGGCCGGCGATGAATTCGCGGGCGAGCCAGGCGATGAGGGTGGCCTCGACGAAGTCGGGGTCGATGCCGTGGGCGGCGGTGGATTCGACCGGGGTGGCGCCAAGGCGGGCCTTGATGCGGCCGGCCAGGTCGGTGTTGGCCACGCCGCCGCCGCAGAGCAGGATGCGATCTGGACGGAACGGCACGAAGCGCTCGATGCTGGCGACCAGGCTGGCGGCGCTGTATTCGGCCAGGGTGGCCTGGATGTCGGCCGGCCGTTCCTCTGCATCGATGGGCAGGCGGTCGCGCAGCCATGCCGGGCTGAAGTATTCGATGCCGGTGCTTTTGGGCGGTTCGCGGTGCAGGTAGGTCTCCTGCATCAGTTCAGTCAGCCAGGTCTCGTCGACCCGCCCGCCCGCGGCCCATTGGCCGCCGGCGTCGAACCGTGCGGCCTTGCCGTCCTGCTCGCGGTGATGCGCCCGGAACCAGTCGTCCATGAAGCAGTTGGCCGGGCCGGTGTCGAAACCCGACACCACGCCCCCGGCAGGCAGCAGCGTGACGTTGGCGATGCCGCCGAGGTTGACGACCAGGCGGTTCTCGTTTTCGTCGGCAAGCAGCGCCTGGTGGATCAGCGGCGCCAGCGGCGCGCCCTGACCGCCGGCGGCCAGGTCGGCGCGGCGCAGGTCGGCGACGACGTCGATGCCGGTTCTTTCGGCAATACGGGTCGGGTCGCCGATCTGCAGCGTATGGGCGAATTCATCGTCGGGGCGGTGCAGCACGGTCTGGCCGTGGCTGCCGATGGCGCGCACCTCGTCCGCAGCGATCGCGGCCGTGTCCAGAAGCCCTTGCGCGGCGTCGGCAAACGCCTGACCGACTTCGGCGTCCAGCCTGGCCAGCCGGGCGGCGGGAAACGCGTCGGGATCGGAGCGCAGCTGGTCGAGTGCGCCTCGAAGGGCGTCGGAATATTGGAAGGTTTCGGCGGCCAGGGGCCGTGGGCGGTCGCCGGCGAAATCGACCAGCACCGCGTCGATGCCGTCCATGCTGGTGCCCGAGATCAGGCCGAGGTAGATCGTGGTCATGACGCGATTGTCGCCGAATTCCGGCCGCCGGCACAGTGCGGGCGAGCTTTGCGGCTGCGTGGCTATTTCGGCGCGGTGGTGGCCTTCGGACGCGATTCCGGGGCTGGCCGGCTTTCGCCGCTGCTGCTGGCGAGCATCACCTTCGGCGGCATGAGCTCTTCGAGCCGGGTCAGCCACGTGTCGGCGTGCGCCTTGAAGGCCGGCAGCAGGTCGGCCGGCAGCGGTTCGGCTTCGGGCAGGTCGACCTTTCTCGGGTCGCGGTGGCGGCCGTTGACCAGGAACTCGTAGTGCAGGTGAGGCCCCGTGGCCAGGCCGGTGGCGCCGACAAGACCGATCGTCTGGCCCTGGCGAACCCGGTCGCCGCGCTTGACCTTCTTCTTCGACAGGTGCAGGTAGCGGGTGACGATGTGGTTGCCGTGCTTGATGAAGATGTAGTTGCCGTTGGCCGCGCCGTAGCCGGCCTCGATCACGGTGCCGTCGCCGGCGGCCCAGACCGGCGTGCCCGTGGGCGCGCCGTAGTCGGTGCCGTTGTGCGGCCGCACCCGGCGGGTGACCGGGTGGACGCGGCTCGGGTTGAAGTTCGACGTTACCCGCGTGAAGCTCATCGGCGTGCGCAGGAACGCCTTGCGCATCGGCCGGCCTTCGGGATCGTAGAAATCGGGGCCGTTGCCGGCGTCGAAGCGAATCGCCTCGAAGCTTTCGCCCTGGTTGACGAAGCGCGCGCCCAGGATCGCACCTTGTCTGAGAAACTGCCCGTCGCGGTAGATCTCTTCGAACAGCAGCGCGAAGCGGTCTCCCCGTCTGATATCCAGCGCGAAATCGATGTCCCAGCCGAAGATGCCGGCCAGGCGCAGGATCATGTTGTCCGACAGCCCGGCGTTCTTGCCGGCGTTGAACAGCGACGAGGTGATCTCGGCCTCGACCTCGGCCACGCGCACTTCGAGGTTGCGCGCTTCCAGGCGGCTGGACAGCTGGTCGGCGGTTCGCTCGACGAACAGCCAGTTCTCGTCGTCGTACTCGGTGCGCAGCGCCTTCAGGCCCTCGTCGTCGAGTTCGAACGCGAGCTCGTCGCCGGGGCGCAGGTCGACCAGCGAATCGGTGCGATCGTCGAGGTTGACGACTTCGTGCAACAGCCGCGGCGACAGGCCGAGCCGGCGGAAGATGATTTCCATGGTGTCGCCCGAGGCGACCTGCACGTATTGCCACGCGCGCTCGGCCGGTGCGGCCGGACCCGTTCCCAGCGGCTGCCCATCGGGCGTTGCCGGGCCGTCCTGGGGGTCGGCGGCAGGTGCCTCGGCTTCGGCAGCCGTTGCCACCGCCGTTTCGGCGTCGGCAATGCCGGTCGTATCGATCGACGTCGCATCGGCCGCGAGCTCGGGGCCGGTGGCGGTTTCGGCGGGCCCGCCCGAGAACTGCAGCCCCATGATCACGAGGCCCAGGGCGCAGACGCCGCCGATCAGCGCCAGCCGGGTCGGACCGCGCTGAAGCGCCTCGCCCGTGGCTGCAGCGAGCTTGCGGGCAATGCTGATCGCCCGGTTTCGCACCGGTTCGGCTTGGCTTTTGCGGGACGCCATGTTTCTGGTTTTCGGCATATCGGGCTCGTCGAGGGCCGCCTGGCGCGGACAATTGGGGTGGACAAAATCTTTCATACAGTAGCGCCAAGGGCGTAAAAGGTCAATTGGCGTGGTGGCCTGCGGACTATGCGGCTAAACTGATGAGCTGTTTTCATTACGTCTCAGAGGCGGTCCAGTGACGGACATCAAAGAATTGATTCGCGGCGCGGCCGAGGTGATCCAGCCCGACGAACTGGCCGAGCGCCTGGCCGGCGACAAGCCGCTGCGCGTGAAGGTCGGATTCGATCCCACCGCGCCCGACCTGCACCTGGGCCACACCGTGATCCTTAATGCCATGCGTCGATTCCAGGACGCCGGGCATACCGTGATCTTCCTGATCGGGGATTTCACCGGCATGATCGGCGACCCCACAGGGAAGAATGTCACGCGCAAGCCGTTGACCGAGGCCGAGATCAAGGCCAACGCCGAGACCTACGCCGACCAGGTGTTCAAGGTGCTGGACCGCGAGAAGACAGAGGTCCGCTTCAATTCCGAATGGTTCGGCGACATGACCGCGGCCGACATGATCCGGCTGGCGGCCGCGCACACGGTCGCGCGCATGCTCGAGCGCGACGATTTCGAAAAGCGCTACCGCTCCGGCCAGCCGATCGCGATCCACGAGTTTCTCTACCCGCTTGTCCAGGGCCACGATTCGGTAGCGCTGGCCGCCGACATCGAAATGGGCGGCACCGACCAGAAATTCAACCTGTTGGTCGGCCGGCAGCTCCAGGGCCAGGCCGGGCAGAAACCGCAGATCATCATCACCTGGCCGCTGCTTGAAGGCACCGACGGGGTGCAGAAGATGTCGAAGTCGCTGGGCAACTACGTCGGCATCAACGACCCGGCCGACGAGATGTTCGGCAAGATCATGAGCATCTCCGACGAACTGATGTGGCGCTGGTTCGAACTGCTCAGCTTTCGCCCCACCGGCGATCTTGAAGAGCTCAAGCGCCAGGTCGCCGACGGGCGCAACCCGCGCGACGTCAAGTTCGAGCTGGGCATCGAGATCGTCGACCGCTTCCACGGCATCGGTGCCGGCGAAGCTGCGCGCGGGGCGTTCATCGCGCGCTTCCGCGAGAGCGAACTCCCGGACGACCTGCCCGAAACCGAACTTTCGGCCGACGGCGACGGGCTCGGTATCGCCGCGGCGCTGACCGCGGCCGGCTTGACGCCCTCGAACTCCGAGGCGTTCCGGATGATCAAGCAGGGTGCGGTCAGGATCGACGGCGAGAAGGTCATCGAGCGGTCGCTTGTACTGCCGAAGGGGTTCGCCGGTCTGCTGCAGGTGGGCAAGCGGAAGTTTGCGCAGGTTCGGGTTGTTTGAGTGACGGCAAAAAGCGTGACACGAAGAGCACGAAGAAGATCAACAGCACCTGATTTCCTTCCTTTCTTCGTGCCTTTCGTGCCGTCCTTCGTGCTCTTCGTGCCCAGCTTTACCCGGACACCGTGCCATCGGGCCCGTGAATGGTCTACCGCGTTAGAATCTTTACGGTATCCGGCGAGGAAGTGAAATGAAAATTCTGGTTATCGGTGCAGGCGGTCGCGAACACGCTCTGGCCTGGAAGTTTGCCCAATCGGACCAGGTCGACGAGGTGCTGGTGGCGCCCGGAAACGCGGGGACCGCGCTCGAGCCCGGCGTACAGAATGTGGATGTTCCCGCCGAAGAGATCGACCGACTGGTCGCACTGGCCAAAGAAAGACGCATCGACCTGACCGTGGTCGGCCCCGAGGCGCCGCTGGCGGCCGGGGTGGTCGATCGCTTCAAGGAGGCCGGATTGAAGTGCTTCGGGCCGACCGCGGACGCAGCACAGCTCGAATCGTCCAAGGCCTTCGCCAAGGAATTCCTGTCGCGCCACGAGATTCCGACCGCCGCCTGGACGGTGGTCGACAACGTCGCCGACGGCATGGCGTTCGCAAACGGTCATCCGCTTCCGCTGGTGCTCAAGGCCGACGGCCTGGCCGCCGGCAAGGGCGTGGTGATCGCCGAGGACGAGCGGACGGTGAAGAAGACGCTCGAGGACATGCTTTCCGGCAATGCCTTTGGCCAGGCCGGCCATCGCGTGGTCATCGAGGAGTTCCTGGTCGGCGAGGAGGCCAGCTTCATCGCGCTGGTGGATGGCGAGACGGTGCTTCCGCTGGCCACCAGCCAGGATCACAAGCAGCGCGACGAAGGCGACAAGGGCCCCAACACCGGCGGCATGGGCGCGATTTCGCCGGCGCCGGTCATCGGTGACGAATTGCACGAAAAGGTCATCGCCGAGATCATCCTGCCCACCGCCCGCGGCATGGTCGCCGACGGTCATCCGTTCACCGGGTTCCTGTATGCCGGGCTGATGGTGACGCAGACCGGCGCCAAGGTGCTGGAATTCAATGTCCGGTTGGGTGATCCCGAGACCCAGCCGATCCTGATGCGGCTGGAGTCGGACCTGGCCGCTGCCCTGATGGACACGCTTGACGGCAGACTGGACGAGCTCGAACTCCAGTGGGATTCGCGCCCGGCCATCGGCGTGGTCATGGCCGCCGGCGGTTATCCCGACGAGTACCGAAAGGGCGATCCCATCACAGGTCTCGACCTCGACCGGCCCGACGGGATCAAGGTGTTCCACGCCGGCACCCGGCTGCAGGACGACCAGGTCCTGACCAACGGCGGCCGTGTGCTGTGCGTCACCGCGCTGGGTGAGACGCTTCACAAGGCGCGCGGCGAGCTCTATCGCTGGCTGCCGCAGATAGGCTTCCGCGACGCCTACTACCGCACCGACATCGGCCACCGCGCCCTGGCGCGAAGAGAACACTGAATTTCTGCCGCGGATGGACGCGGATCAAGAGCCGCGGATAAAAAACATGAAATCAGAAGCTTGAACCGCGAAGAACACGAAGGACACGAAGAAAAGCAGATATATGAAAAACATGCATTGAGCAGCCGTCCTATGTCGGGATGCTCGTAACGCTGTTGATGGCTTACCCTGAAACAAAGACTTTTCTACTTCGTGTTCTTCGTGCCCTTCGTGGTTTACGCTTTTCATCCTGTCCGCGCTTATCCGCGTAAATCCGCGGCAAAAAAGGAATCCAGTTGGACGTTTCCCACCTTATCGACGACTTGAACGACGCCCAGCGCCAGGCAGTGACGCTGGACGACGGTCATTGCCTGGTGCTCGCCGGGGCCGGCTCCGGCAAGACGCGCGTTCTCGTCCATCGCATCGCCTGGTTGATCCAGGTCGAGCACGTCTCGCCGATGTCGGTGCTGGCGGTGACCTTCACCAACAAGGCGGCCAACGAAATGCGCGGCCGGGTCGAGGAACTGCTGCAGATTCCGTCCTCGGGGCTCTGGATCGGCACTTTCCACGGCATCTGCCACCGGATTCTCCGGCTTCACTCGGCCGAGGCCAACCTGAACCCGACCTTCCAGATCCTGGATTCCGACGACCAGTACCGTCTGGTCCGCCGCACGATCCGGGAGATGCAGCTCGACGAGGGCGAGTTCCCGCCGCGCGTGGTCCAGGGCTTCATCAACGCGCGCAAGGACGACGGGGTCCGACCCGACCACATCGAGCATCACGGCAATCCGCTGACCATGCAGATGGTCGAGATCTACCGAATCTACCAGGGCGCCTGCGAGCGCTCCGGGCTGGTCGATTTCGCCGAGCTGATGCTGCGCACCGTCGAGCTGCTGCGCGACAACCCGAACCGGCTGCGCCACTACCAGGACCGGTTCTCGCACGTGATGATCGACGAGTTCCAGGACACCAACACGCTGCAGTACGCGCTGGTCAAGCTACTGGCCGGCGGCGCGAGGACGCGCGTGTTCGTGGTCGGCGACGACGACCAGTCGATCTACGGCTGGCGCGGTGCAAAGGTCGAGAACGTGCAGCACTTCGTCAACGACTTCAAGCCCGAGATCGTACGACTGGAGCAGAACTATCGCTCCACCCAGACCATCCTGGAGGCGGCTAACCGGGTCATCGACCACAACGAAGACCGGATGGGCAAGAACCTGTGGACCGAGGGCGAGCAGGGCGACCCGGTGCGGGTCTTTTCAGCCTACAACGAGGACGAGGAAGCCGAATTCATCGTCGGCCGCATCCAGGACTGGCTGGAAAGCGGGCGCAAGCCGTCCGAAGTGGGCGTGCTATACCGCTCCAACGCCCAGTCGCGGCTGTTCGAGCAGGCCCTGTTGCGAGCCGACATCCCCTACCGGGTCTACGGCGGCCTGCGGTTCTTCGAGCGCGCCGAAGTGCGCGACGCGCTGGGCTACCTCCGGCTGGTCCACAACCCGCTGGACGACGCGGCGTTCGAGCGCGTGGTCAACGTGCCCGCCCGCGGCATCGGCGAACGCACGGTCGCCGGACTGCGCGAGGCCGCGAGAGCGCAGGACATTTCGCTGTGGGACGCCACGCGCCGCCAGCTGGCCGCCGGCAATCTCACCGGACGGGCGCGCAACGCGCTGGGCGCCTTTGTCGAGCTCATCGAGATGCTGCGCGCCGAGGCCGGGGAAACCGACCTGGGCGGCATCATGGGCAGGATCATCAAGCGCTCGGACCTGATCCAGCATTACCTGGCGCGCGAGCCGGCCGACCGGGCCGAGGCGCGCCAGGAAAACCTCGACGAACTGGTGCGCGCGGCCGAGAATTTCGATCAGTCCATGGAAGACGAGCAGGCGGGCCTGAGCCAGACCGCATCGTTCCTGACCCAGGCCGCGCTCGAGGCCGGTGAGCACCAGGGCGAGAAATGGCAGGACTGCGTCCAGCTGATGACGCTGCACTCGGCCAAGGGCCTGGAGTTTCCGCTGGTGTTCATGGCCGGCATGGAAGAAGGGCTGTTCCCGCACCAGAAGTCGGTCGAGGAGCCCGGCCGGCTATCCGAGGAGCGCCGCCTGGCCTACGTGGGCATGACCCGGGCCATGGAGTTTCTGTATCTCAGCTATGCCGAATCGCGCCGACTGCACGGCCAGACCATGTTCGGCCGGCCGTCGCGCTTCGTCGGCGAACTGCCGCCGGAGTTGATCGAGGATATCCGGCCGCAGCTGAACGTCTCGCAGGCCCGCGCCCCGCGCGCGTCCGGCGGCGGCCTGCCGTCGCTGGGGGCCAGGGTTCGGCACGCGAAATTCGGCGCCGGCACGGTGCTCACCATAGAGGGCCAGGGCGACAACGCGCGGATTCAGATCAATTTCGACGACGCCGGGCAGAAATGGCTGGTGGCCGGCTACGCGACGCTCGAGCCTGAGTAGTCACGCCCGGGCAAAAAGCGGCAAGCCGCGCGCCAGGACACGAAGGCTGGTCTCGACCGGATTCGGAACGTTATTCGACCGGGTAGAAGAACGAAACCATCAGCGTGCCGTTCTGCTTGTCTTCGGCGCGACGGCCCTCGTGGCCGGGTTCCAGCCGCCCGGTTCTCGTTTGCAGCTGGCCCAGCCGGCGAGTGGTGATTTCCGCGGCGCGGATGGCCGGAAGCTTCTCCTCGCTCAGCACTACGTAATGCTCCTGCCCGGATACCGGGTGCGCCGATACGAGCACCTTGACCGGTTCGGCGGACCTGTCCATCGGTTGCAGCGACCCCGGCCGGTAATCTTCGGCTAGGTCGCGCTTCTCCACGTAGGTCGGTGCGTTGAAGCTGCCGAGCATCTGCTCGGCGTTCCTGATCTGGTCCTCGGTCGGGCCCATGCTGAACTCGTCGCGCGACGTGTCGCGGTCGGCAAATCGTTCCCGGTCCGGCTCGTCTTCCTTTCCGCTCATGGCTGTTGCTCCCCTGTTCTTTCGGCCGGGCGCCATGCGCCGACCGTGCTTGAGTATAGTAACGCGTCATATTTGAAGGTGCCAACGCTTGCCCCACTGGACCAACGAGACCCTGGAATTCGATCGCCGCCGGCCAATGGCATTGATTCGGCGGGGGCAGTCCGGTCCGCGGGTGATCGCATTGCACGGCTGGCTGGACAATGCCCTGAGCTTCCAGCCGATGTTCGGCCACCTCGACGGTCTGCAGCTGGCCTGCCTGGATTTTCCCGGCCACGGTGATTCCCCGCCGCGCGCCGACGCGGCCCGTTACCATTTCGACGATTACGTTTTCGACGTGCTGGCCGCTGCCGACGCGCTGGGTTGGGAACGTTTTCACCTGCTCGGCCACTCGCTGGGCGGAGCCGTGGCCAGCGTGCTTGCAGCCGGATGCCCGGAGCGCGTCGAATCGCTGAGCGTGATCGAGGGGCTGGGGCCGCTGACCGCGCCGCCCGACAAGACCGCCGAGGGCTGGCGCAAGGCGATCCACGCCAGCCGCGATCGTCCACGCCGGGTGCACGCCGATCGCGCCGCTGCGATCGATGCGCGCACGCGCAACTCGGATCTTCCCCGCGCCGCCGCCGAACTGCTGGCCGAGCGCGGCCTCGAGCGCGTCGAGGGCGGCTGGCAGTGGCGTCATGACCTGCGCCTGACCTGGCCGTCTACCCAGCGCTATACCGAGCCGCAGGTGCTGGACCTGCTCGGGCACATCCAGGCCCCGGCGATGTGCGTGCTGGCCAGTCCGCGCTCGCGGGTAGTGCCGGGCGGCCTGATCGAGCGCCGCGTCGCCGCGGTAGCCGGACTGAAACTGCACGAAGTTTCCGGCGGGCACCACCTGCACATGCAGGCGCCGGAGAAGGTCGCCCGCCTCGTCAAAAAGCATATAAGGGAGCATATCCATGCCGAACAAGCCTGACGGGCACGACCCCGCCATCGATCCGGCCGATCGACTGAT
>MDTG01294532.1_pt1 | contig 13299 bp, 17 predicted proteins | sample 811421 | NCBI WGS metagenome assembly MDTG01 (sample SAMN05326645, study PRJNA326480) | marine metagenome | isolation source: seawater | place: Pacific Ocean: South East | collected 2011 | reverse complement strand
CTTTGGCCTCATTAAGTAATGTTTGATTTAATTTAATTGTACCATATTTAGTATAAATGGTTTAAGAATACACAGATATGGAAAAGAAACCTAAAATATCTATCGCATCAGACCATGCTGGTTTTGAAATGAAAAAAAATATAATGAAATATTTAGAAAAAAATGGTTTTAGCTTAATAGACAGAGGTCCCAGTAGTTCTGTGTCCGTTGATTATCCTGATTTTGCAAAGAAAGTCTGTAAGGACCTTATAGATCAAAATGTAGATAGAGGAATATTGGTTTGTGGTAGCGGACAAGGCATGGCCATGGTGGCCAATAAACATAAAGGAATAAGAGCTGCTTTGTGCAATAGTGAAGAAATGACCGAATTAGCAAGATTACATAATGATGCAAATATCCTAGCCTTGGGAGCGAGATTCGTTGATGAGTCTCTAGCTTTATCTTGTGTAGATAAGTTTATTTATACCTCTTTTGAAGGAAATCGTCATATTCAAAGGGTAAACAAGATAGGTTGAAGTTATGGATTTTTTCTCAAAGCCACTGAATGAAATAGATAAAGAAATATCCTCTGCAATAGACCAAGAATTGTCACGTCAACAAAACCAAATAGAATTAATTGCATCTGAGAATATTGTTTCAAAAGCAGTTCTAGAAGCACAAGGTTCTGTTCTAACAAATAAATATGCTGAAGGTTACGTAAGTGCTAGATATTATGGCGGTTGCGAGGTTGTTGACATCGCAGAAGACCTCGCAATAAAAAGACTTAAGGAACTTTACAAGTGTGAATATGCAAATGTTCAACCTCACTCTGGAGCTCAAGCAAATGGAGCTGTTTTTTTAGCTTTGATTAAGCCCGGTGATACAATTCTAGGAATGAGTCTTGATGCAGGTGGACATTTAACACATGGATCAGCGCCGTCTTTATCTGGGAAATGGTTTAATGCTGTTCAATATGGATTGGATGATAAGGGATTAATCAATTATGATGAAGTTGAGTTTTTAGCAATTGAACATAAGCCTAAAATTATAATTGCTGGAGGTAGTGCCTATTCACGTATAATTGATTTTAAAAGATTTAGAGAAATTGCTGATAAGGTTGGAGCCTATCTTCATATTGATATGGCCCATTTTTCAGGACTTGTTGCCGCTGGAGAATATCCTAATCCTTTAGAGTATGCAGATGTTGTTACATCTACTACACATAAAACTATAAGAGGCGCCAGAGGAGGAATGATATTATCAAACGATAAAGAGCTTGGTAAAAAATTTAATTCAGCAGTATTTCCTGGATATCAAGGTGGTCCATTGATGCATGTTATTGCTGCGAAAGCTGTTGCATTTGGCGAAGCTCTGAAGCCTGAATTTAAAGAATATATTAAACAAGTTGTATTAAACGCTAAAAAATTAAGCGAAGTTTTAGTAGATGGGGGGTTAAAAATAGTTTCTGGAGGTACAGATACACATCTACTTTTAGTTGATTTGACTCCTAAAAGTTTAACTGGATCGGCAGCTTCAATAAGTTTAGAAAATGCAAATATCACGTGCAATAAAAATGGCATACCTAAAGATCCAAATCCACCAAAAGTAACTTCTGGAATCAGATTAGGAACTCCGGCAGGAACTACAAGAGGATTTAAAGAAGAAGAATTTAAGAAAGTAGGGGAATTAATTCTTGAAACTTTAAATGGACTTCAGGAAAATCCTAATGATAATAGTTTAGTGGAGTCAAAAGTAAGAGAAAAAGTAAAAAAACTTTGTGATGATTTCCCAATTTATAGGTAATATGTAATTATGAAATGTCCTTTTTGCGGTAATGATGATACACAGGTAAAAGACTCTCGCTCTACCGAAGATAATTCTGCTATTAGAAGAAGAAGATTTTGTGCTGCATGTGGAGCAAGATTTACTACATTTGAGAGAATACAGCTAAGAGAATTGACGGTGGTAAAAAAATCAGGAAAAAAAGTTCCATTTACTCGAGATAAACTTGAAAGATCTGTACAAATTGCATTACGCAAAAGGCCAGTTGACAGCGATCGAATTGACAGAATGCTCAGTGGAATTGTAAGAAGAGTAGAAAGTTTAGGCGAAGCAGAAGTATCTTCAGATGTAATTGGAGAAATTGTAATGGAAGGACTTCAAAGTATTGATTCTGTAGCTTACGTAAGATTTGCTTCAGTTTACAAGAACTTCAGAGAAGCAAAAGATTTTGAAGAGTTCTTAGGAGTTATTTCTACAAACAAAGACTAGGTTAGAACATTGAGTTCAAAAATTTATATGGAGTTGGCTGCAAGAATGGCTGAACGAGCAACCGGCATGACGGCGCCTAATCCTCCTGTTGGAGCGGTTATAGTTAAGGATGGAATAATACTCTCAAGAGGATGGACTCAATCTGGAGGTTCGCCACATGCCGAAATACATGCAATTAATCAGGTTAGAAATAAGTCCTTATTAGAAGGTTCTACATTATATTCGACATTAGAACCTTGTTCTCATAAAGGCAAAAATCCTCCATGTATTGATAATATAATTAAATATAAATTTAAAGATGTTGTTATATCTCAGAAAGATAAGAATCCTCTAGTAAATGGCAAGGGTATCAAAAAATTAAGAAGTAAAGGGATAAAAGTTAATCAAATTAAATTCAATGATAATATAAATAAATTTAATAATATATTTTTTAATTCAGTCAATAAGAATAAGCCCTATGTAAGTCTTAAGATTGCCTCAACTGCTGATGGTAAAATAGCTACCAAGACAAAAGAAAGTAAATGGATTACTGGGAATCGCTCCAGAATGATTGGTCATCTTCTAAGGAGCAAGAACGATTGTATTTTAGTTGGGAGAGGTACAGTAGAAAAAGATAATCCTTTACTAAATTGCAGATTGTCCGGATTAAATCATTCTTCTCCTGATATATTTGTCTTAGATACAAATTTAAAACTAAGTTTAAATAATAAAATTTTTAAACTTAAAAAACGAAAAATATTTATTTTTCATAATTGTAAAAAATTTAATAGAAAGAAGTATAAAAATTTTAGATTGATCAGATTGGACAATGATCATTGTAATTTAGACATAAAGGAAGTTATTAAATTTATTTCTTATGAAGGCTACCATCGTATATTAGTTGAAGGAGGATCACAGATCAGCACCTCACTTCTTAAAAATAATTTGATTGATAGGATTTATTGGTTTAGGGCTAGCAAAGTAATTGGAAATGAAGGCATTGGAGCAATATCAAATTTAAATATAAAAAAAATAAATTTAGTAAAAAACTTCAAATTGGAAAATAGTGAGCGAGTAGATGATGATATTTTGGATATTTATATTCGAGGGTAAGTGATGTTTTCAGGAATAATTGAAAATTTTGGAAAAGTAAAAGAGTTCAAGAAAAAAGGAGACTATCTTCTTAAACTTAGTACAGACTTTAAAGCAAAAGATATTAAAAAAGGAAGTTCTATATCTTGTAATGGAGTTTGTCTTACCGTACATACAATTAGAAAGAAAGGTAAATTTGTTGATTTGGATTTTGATGTTTCAAAAGAAACTATTAATTGTACTAACTTTTCAAATTTAAAGAAAGGAACAAGGGTTAATCTAGAAAAGTCTCTAAGAGTTGGCGATGAGATTAGTGGACACTTTGTATTTGGTCATATTGATTGCACAACAAAAATATCAAAAATAAAAAAGATTGAAGATTCATATCAGCTTTCAATAGATCTTAGAAAGGAAATTAGAGAATATATTGCAAGAAAAGGTTCTATTTCACTAAACGGGGTATCACTTACTGTTAATAAAGTTTCAAAGAATTTTTTTAATGTGAATATAGTTCCATATACATGGAAGAATACCAATTTTCATTCTATTAAAGAAGGTGAAATAATAAATGTTGAAGTTGATATGCTTGCAAGATATGTTACCCAACATTTTAAATAGAACTAAATTATGAGTCAAAATTTTATATCCTCAATTGAAGAAATCATTGAAGACCTTAGAGATGGAAAAATGGTTATTATGGTAGATGATGAAAACCGTGAAAATGAAGGAGATTTGATTATTCCTGCTGAAAAAGTAGATGATAAAGCAATCAATTTCATGGCAACTTATGGCAGGGGATTAATTTGTCTTTCTTTAACAGAAAAAAGAGTTCAAGAATTAAATTTACCGCTGATGTCACAAAATAATGAAGCTCGTGACTCAACTGCTTTTACAATTTCAATAGAAGCTAAAGAGGGTGTTACCACTGGTATTTCAGCGCAAGATAGAGCCGTTACGATACATACTGCAATAAGAAGCGATAAATCGAAAGATGATATTATAAGCCCTGGGCATGTTTTTCCTTTAGTAGCCCGAGATGGAGGGGTATTAGTAAGAGCCGGACATACAGAAGCATCTGCTGACCTCTCAAGACTTGCAGGATTTATACCTGCTGGTGTTATATGTGAGATCATGAATGATGATGGAACAATGGCGCGTATTCCAGATTTAATAAAATTTTCAAAAAAACATAATATTAAAATTGGTAAAATTGTAGATTTAATTGCCTATCGAAGACAAAAGGATAATTTTTTAAATAAATCATATGATTCAAAAATTACCCTGAAAACAGGTGAAGAATTTGATATCAAAATATACGAGTCAAATTTTGATAAGACTGAACAAATTGTTTTATCAAAGGGAAGTATCGATGACGGAAATCCTATTTTGGTAAGAGTTCATGTGACTGATTATTTTGAAAACTTACTAGGTGATTACGGAAGCAATGAGGAGTCATTGCGTAAATCAATTCAAGAAATATCAAAAGAAGGTAGGGGTATTTTAATACTTGTTCGTGATAGTGGATCTTCAGCAATAAGTCAGTTATTGAATATTCAAGATCAAGATTCTAGAGATGGAAGTATCATTCAAGAGGAAAAATCTGAACTAAGGATTTTTGGAATGGGTGCACAAATTCTTAGTGAGCTTGGAGTTAAAAAAATGGTTTTACTTACAAACACTGATTGGAAATTTATTGGATTAGAAGCATATAATATTGAAATTGTTGAAACAAAACTCTTAAATCAATTAAACTAGATAAATGCCAAATAAATTAAATTTTTTAATTGTATGTGCAGATTTTTATAAGGATGTTGCAGATACTATGATTAGTAAAGCTACAAAATATTTAGATCAAAAAAAAATTTCTTATGATGTAAAAAGAGTTGATGGTTCGTTTGAGATTCCTATATTAATATCTATGCTTAGTAATGAGGTATTAAAAAATTATGATGGTATTTTAGTTTTAGGATGTATTATTAAAGGTGAAACTAAACATGCTGATTTTATTTCATCATCAATTATAGATAAAATCCTATCTATATCTGTTAATAGAAAAATTCCAATAGGCAATGGAATCTTAACATGTGAAAATATGGATCAGGTAAAAGATAGGTATGAAAAAAAACCTACTGAATCTATAGATGCAGTTGTTTCTGTTCTAAGAAATCTGCCTTTATATAAAGATGTCTAACATTAAATCATTGCAAAGACTACTTGTAGTACAATCTATATATCAACTATCAATTAATAATGATGCAGACACTAATCCTATAAGGGATATTTTTACTCAAATAATCGAAAATTCTGAGTATAAGGGCTCTATAGCTAAATCTAATCTTAATTTTGCTGAAAGTATTTTTTTAGGAACTCAAGATAATTCTGAGCATATTAAGAGGGATCTAAGCAATGCCATATCTAAAAAAATTAAGATTCATAAAATTGACCCTCTTCTGATGGCTGTATTCCAACCAGCAATTTATGAACTTAAGTATGGCCCAAAAATTTCAAAAAAAGTTGTTATTTCTGAATATCTGAGCATAGCAAATAAGTTCTTTTCTGAGAGAGAAATAGGGTTATTAAATGGAGTATTGGACAATATTAAATAAGCTGCCTTCAAGTAAAATAAAAGTTGCATAAACAGCTTTTTTTTGGCATTTTGCTGCATCAAAAGATAAAAAGGAATCACATATATGAGCACAATTCACCTTATAATATTCACTGGAATACTATCATTAATTTATGGTTTTTGGGCTGGGAATTCAGTTCTTAAATCAGACTCTGGTAATGAAAAAATGCAAGAAATTTCATCTGCCATACAAGTTGGTGCACAAGCGTATTTGAATAGACAGTATACTACTATCGCAATTGTTGGAGCAGTTATTTGTGTATTACTTTTTTTATCTCCATTTGGAAATATTTGGGTTGTAGGAGGATACCTGATAGGTGCAATATTATCTGGTGCCGCAGGATACATAGGAATGATTATATCTGTTAGAGCGAATGTTAGAACTGCCCAAGCAGCATCAACAAGTTTAGCTCAAGGTTTGAGTGTTGCATTTAAAGCTGGAGCAGTAACTGGAATGCTCGTTGCTGGCTTAGCACTACTTTCTATTTCAGTTTACTATATGATTTTATTAAGTTATTCGGTTGATGAAAGTATTCTCAAGAATTCACTTGTAGGACTGGGATTTGGTGCTTCATTAATTTCAATTTTTGCGAGACTTGGTGGAGGAATTTTCACTAAAGGTGCTGATGTTGGAGCGGATCTAGTTGGTAAGGTTGAAGCTGGAATACCAGAAGATGATCCGCGTAATCCAGCTGTTATTGCTGACAATGTTGGTGACAATGTTGGTGACTGTGCTGGAATGGCTGCCGACTTATTTGAAACTTATGCTGTCACTGTTGTGGCAACTATGGTTTTAGCAATGATTTTCTTCCCAGGATCCTCGTCGATGCTTATTTATCCAATGGCTATATGTGGGTGTTGTTTGATTGCTTCTATAATAGGAACTTTCTTCGTAAGACTTGGTAAGTCAGAGAGCATTATGGGAGCTCTTTATAAGGGATTTATTGGATCTTCGGTGCTTTCTCTACTATTCATGTATCCGGTTACTCAGAATGTTATTGGATTAGGGGATATAAATAACGCAAACTTTACAGGTATGTCTTTATATATTTGTGCGGTTATAGGATTAGTAATTACAGGACTGCTTATTTGGATAACTGAGTACTATACAGGCACAAATTATAGACCAGTTCAAAGTATAGCTAAAGCTTCATCAACAGGTCATGGAACAAATGTTATTCAGGGATTGGCAGTATCTATGGAAGCTACGGCCCTTCCTGCTATTGTAATTGTTATAGGAATTGTATTAACATTTCAACTCGCAGGACTTTTTGGTATTGCAATTGCAGTTACATCAATGCTTGGATTAGCCGGAATGGTTGTAGCTCTTGATGCATATGGGCCAGTAACAGATAACGCTGGTGGCATAGCAGAAATGTCAAATTTAGATGAAAGTGTTCGTAAAACTACTGATGCTTTAGATGCTGTCGGGAATACAACTAAGGCTGTAACTAAAGGATATGCCATTGGCTCAGCTGGTCTAGGTGCTTTGGTTCTTTTTGCAGCATACGTAAATGACCTTAAAACAGATCATCTCAGTCATATTACCCCAAACTTTAGCCTTGAGAATCCTTATGTGGTTGTCGGTTTATTAATTGGAGGATTGCTCCCATATCTTTTTGGATCAATGGGAATGATGGCAGTTGGAAGAGCTGGAGGTGCAGTCGTCGAAGAAGTTAGACAACAGTTTTCTGATAATCCCGGTATTATGACAGGTGAATCTAAACCAGATTATTCTAAGTCTGTTGATTTATTAACTAAGTCTGCAATTAAAGAAATGATAGTGCCTTCTATGCTTCCAGTCTTATCTCCAATAGTTTTATATTTTTTAGTATCATTTGTTGCTGACCAAAATGCAGCTGTTTCAGCATTAGGTGCAATGTTATTAGGGGTAATTGTTACTGGAGTATTTGTTGCTATCTCAATGACCGCAGGAGGTGGAGCTTGGGATAACGCCAAAAAATATGTTGAAGATGGCAATTATGGTGGAAAAGGATCTGAGGCTCATAAGGCAGCAGTTACTGGAGATACAGTTGGCGATCCTTACAAGGATACTGCTGGTCCAGCGGTCAATCCAATGATTAAAATTACAAATATTGTTGCACTATTGTTACTTGCTGCATTGTGATTAATTGCCTCTAGTAAAGGCATCATAAATTTGATCAGAGATACCATAGGCATCTCTAGTTACAGTTGTTTTATCTGTTGAGAAAGCAATTTCGTTATAGTTATTTTTATCAAGTATGTCTGATTGAATTATAAATCCTTTACTGTCAAAAGAAAATCTAAATACCTGTTGATAATTGATTTCATCATTTTCAAATATTTTTTCTTCTTTTAGTGATATTAAATATATCCATACATCATCGATATCTTTTATTTTTATAGAAGGAGATCCTAAAAGCTCCAAAATATCATTTTTATGGTATTTTTTAATATCCATTTGCTCAATTTTTGAAGAAGCGCTTATCAAATCATCCAGCATATATCCATGCTGTTTATTTATTGGTGAGCAACTATATAATAATAATATAAAAATAAGATATAATGTTAATTTGTACATATTAATTAGATGATATTTAGTAAGAAAAAAAATTCAATATTAATTGAGAAAATTTATCAGAATATTATTCAAAGATCGAGATTAAAATTTTTTTATCTTGATAAACAAATCGAAGATACATTTGAATCTCGATTTGATTTAATTATATTTCATTCCTTCATCATTTTCCAATTCTTTAGAGAAAATAAGATAAAAGATGAAAGTTCATTATCGCAGAATTTATTTGATTTTATGTTTAAAGATTTTGAAAATAACTTAAGGGAGATGGGATTTGGTGATGTTGCTGTAAATAAAAAAATGAAAGTTTTCATATCAGCTTTTTATGGTAGAATATCAAGTTATAGTAAGGGAATAAAATTATTTAGAGAAGAAAATGATAGAACGATTCTATACGATGCAATTTGCAATAATATCTATAAGAATAAAAATGTTAATTCAGCCCATATAGATTTCTTCATTGAATATTTATTATTAAATATCTCTAATTTTAGGGAAAACTCTCTAGAAGATAATATAAAAAATAAATTTTCTTTTATTTCATATAACAATATATAATTATTTTGCATTGACTAAAAATATAAATTTATCAGTTGATACTTTAGGTAGTGAGACCAGTCTGTCTGAAATCATGCATGGTTTGCAAGATTCTCTTCTTAGAAATGAAAATTATTTTTATTTTATATTTGGATTCGAAAAAAGAATAAAAAAAGTTTTAGAAAAATATAAATCTTTAATTGGTAATGTAGAAATTATAGACTGCAGTCAAGAGATTTTAATGACTGATAAGCCTGCTGATGTTGTTAGGCAAAAAAATGAGTCAAGCATGTTTAAAGCAGTACAATCAGTAGTAGATGGAACTTCTGACTCTTTGCTTTCTTGTGGTAACACAGGTGCACTAATGGCTTTGTCATTGCTTCATATTAAGACTATTCAAGAAATCAAGCGTCCCGCTATTGCTTCAATATGGCCAAACCTTAAAAGTGAATCCATAATCCTTGACTTAGGTGCTAATACAAAAAATGATTCAAGATATTTAATAGACAATGCAATTCTAGGATCAAGCCTAGCTTCTATTTTATTTAAGATTAAGAACCCTTCAATTGGTCTGTTAAATGTTGGTATAGAGGAAAATAAGGGAAATGACACTGTCCAAGCTGCTTCTGAAGTATTAAAAAATATGGCACAAGATTCGTATATCAATTTTTATGGATATGTTGAAGGTAATGATATTTCCTTAGGTAAAACTAATGTTGTTGTAACAGATGGTTTTACAGGAAATATTGCTCTTAAGACAGCTGAAGGTACTGCAAAAATGATTCAAAATTATTTAAGCAATGGTTTTAAAAGCTCAATTATATCAAAAATAGGATATCTACTTTCTTTCTTTGCCCTAAAATCAATGAGTGAAAGACTTGATCCAAGAATACATAACTGTGGCATTTTAATAGGCTTGAATTCACCAGTTATAAAATGTCATGGAAAATCTGAACATATTGGTATCTCATATGCTGCGGATATTATCCATTCCTTGATAAGCAATAACGTCAATGAAAAGATAAAAGAGCATATCTCATTATCAACGAAAAATAGATAATATAAAATGTTGTTAGATCGACTATTATTACATATAATTTTTCATGATGGATAAAACAACTACCAGATCAACATTGAGTGAGGCAGTTTTCAAAAATGTAGGTTTATCCCGGAACGAATCTGCATCACTAGTTGACTCAGTATTTAATGAAATTCTAAAAAGTTTGATTAGTGGAAAAGATGTAAAGATTTCTTCTTTTGGAACTTTTATTATAAGAAATAAGAAAGAAAGAATTGGTAGGAATCCAAAAACTGGAGAAGAAGTACCTATAACAGCTAGAAGTGTTGTGACATTTAGAGCATCAAATGTTCTAAAATCAAGGGTTGATATTAAAAACAAGCAACCAAAATCTGATGTGTAGATATTTATTATGAACATAAAATCACCAGAAGCATTTAGAACTATAAGCGAAGTATCAAAAGATCTGTCTCTTCCACAGCATGTTCTAAGATTTTGGGAAACTAAATTTTCTCAAATTAAACCAATAAAGAGAGGTGGTGGAAGAAGGTATTATCGACCTGAAGACATTGAGCTGCTAAAAGGTATAAAATATTTACTCTACAATGATGGTTATACAATTCGTGGAGTACAGAAAGTTATTAAAGAGAGTGGAGCAAAGAAAATTTTAAAGAAAGAAAATAATATTAAATCCTTTACAGTTGATGAAAATGATAATATTGATCGTCACGAACAATTAGAACATAGTTCACATTCAATAAGTGAAACCAAAAGAAAGAAACTGCTGAATGTATTAAATGATCTAGTGTCGCTTAAAAACAAATTAAACCAAGAATAAGAAGATAAAATAATGGCAAAAAAATCTACTGTTAAAGTTAGATTGGTCCCTGAAGATAAAACTGATAGCAAATTTTACTACTATGCTAAAAAACCAACATCAGGTTTAAAGGCCAAAGATAAACTTAGAATGAAGAAATATAATCCGGCAACTAAGAAGCATGAGTGGTTTGTAGAAAAAAAATTACCTCCACATAGCAAGTAGCTACTTTTTTTTCTTAAACTCTTTTTTTTCGTAATCAATAAAATTTTGTATCATTGACATCCAGATAGCTTTTAATAGTTTTGAATTTCCATTTAATCTCTTTGTTTTAATCCCTACTTTTTTAAGTATTTGATTTATTCGTTTCTTATCAATGATTTCATTTTTATATGACTTTAGCGAAAGAGCCTTGTTAACAAGCTTTGATCTTTTAACCATTAAAGGCAATATTCTATCATCTATCTTATCAATAGAGGATCTTACTAATTTCATCTTTTGAAGTTTTTCTTTTTTAATCATGATTTTTTCTTAAATGGTCTCAATATATAAATTGATGGTATAATCCATAAAATTCCTACAATAAAATAAACTATAAATTCTAAAAACCAATTATTGAAGTTGATTTTTGATAAAAAAACCATAACTAATAAACAATATATAAAAATAGTTATAATGAATATAAATATGCTTATTATTTTTTTAAATTTATTCATTCACTTTATTTAATTATGTTATCAAATAAAATCAATAGCTTTTCAGTTTGGCTTATGATGTTAGGTTTTTCTGTTGTATGCATTATTTTAATAGGAGGCTATACAAGAATCTCAGATTCTGGACTTTCTATTACCGAATGGTTACCTGTTAGTGGAATTTTATACCCCTTTAGTGAAGCTGCATGGGAAATTGAATTTGATAAATATAAGAAAATTGATGAATTTATGTTGATAAATAGCAGCATGACACTAAACGAATTTAAATACATATATTTTTGGGAATGGTTTCATAGAGCTTTTGCAAGATTTATTGGATTTGCCTATTTGCTTCCAGTATTTTATTTATTTATATTAAACAAAATACCTAAAGGATTTTATATTAATATTTTGTTAATAGGAGCTCTTATCGGCATTCAAGCAGTAGTTGGATGGTATATGGTTAAGAGTGGATTAAGTGGAAGAGTTGATGTTAGTCAATATCGTCTTTTCCTACACCTTTCAATTGCATTTATTATCTTAGGACTAATATTTTATTCATTATTGAGATTTTTATATGAAAATGAAGTTTCTAAAAATCTAGTTAAGTTTAACAGGTCTTTATCATTACTTTTTGTTTTGATATTCTCTCAGATTGTATATGGGGCTTTTGTTTCAGGAACTGACTCAGGACTACTTTATAATACCTGGCCATACTACAATGGAAATCTAGTACCTAATGAATTAATTACTAAAGATAGTTATCTATTAAATTTTTTTGAAAATGGAGAATTTATTCTATTCAATCATAGAACTTTTGCTCTGGTCATCCTTATTACAATTATTTATATAAATTTTGCTATAATTAATACCTTTACTGATTATAAAACTTTAATCCTTATTATATGTTTTGATATATTTTTTTTAATTCAGGTTGGAATAGGTATTTGGATGACTATTTGGAATCTACCTTGGTATTTAGCACTGGCTCATCAAGGGAACTCAGTTATATTATTTTTATTATCTATTTATATGTGGTTTTTAAGTAAAAAACCCTCTTAGCTTTTTACTAAGAGGGTTTAAATTTACTAAGCGTTATCTAAAGCGCTAGACAGATCACTTATAATGTCATCGATATGCTCAATTCCAATTGAGAGTCTTACATAGCTAGGACTTACTCCAGTAGCAAGCATATCCTCATCTGATAATTGTGAATGTGTTGTTGTTGCAGGATGAATAGCTAAGCTTCTAGCATCACCTATATTTGCAACATGATAGAACATATTAAGGTTATCAATGAATTTTTGACCACTTGACTTTCCTCCTTTAAGTTCAAATCCACAAAGAGCACCAAATCCACCTTTAAGATATTTGCTGGCTCTCTTACCTGCTTCATCTACATCTAAACCTGCATAAATAACTTTTTCTACTTTGCTATGTTGCGATAGAAACTCAGCTACTTTAGCAGCATTAGCGCAGTGTTTTTCCATTCTTAAAGACACTGTTTCAAGTCCTTGTATGATTTGAAATGCACTCTGAGGTGGTAAGCAAGGACCTAAGTCTCTTAAACCAACAAATCTTGCTCTAACAATATATGCTATTGGCATATTAACAGCTTCAGCAAACTCTGACCAAATCATTCCATGGTAACTTGGATCAGGATTATTAAGCATAGGCTGTCTATCCTTATCTTTTGCCCAATTAAATTTACCACTATCAACAATAATT
>MDTG01209870.1_pt1 | contig 13300 bp, 13 predicted proteins | sample 811421 | NCBI WGS metagenome assembly MDTG01 (sample SAMN05326645, study PRJNA326480) | marine metagenome | isolation source: seawater | place: Pacific Ocean: South East | collected 2011 | reverse complement strand
TGCTCTCAATAAATCTAATGCCAAAAGGGAGCAAATTAAGCCACAGCTTGATAGATATACTTTCAAAAATGGAAAACAAATATTTTTATTAGCGGAAGGAAGACTAGTCAATTTAGGGTGTGCAACAGGCCACGCAAGCTTTGTAATGTCTACTTCGTTTTCAAATCAAGTTTTAGCTCAAGTTTTTTTAGCAAAAAATAAACCTGCAACTGGAATATATGATTTACCTAGAAAGCTTGATGAAGAGGTTGCTAGAATTCATTTGAAACATCTTGATGCAGATCTGACAAAGCTTTCTAAAGAACAAGCAGAGTACATTGGGGTTAACATAAATGGACCATTCAAAAAAGATGAGTATAGATATTAGCTAATGTTTTGAAAAAAAATTTAATTAATAGCAAGTTTTTGAGGAATAGCACTACCCTGGTTGTTGGTACATTCATATCACAACTTTTGACATTTCTTTTTCTACCATTTATTGCAAAGCTTTATTCTCCAGATCAAATTGGTTTACATGCATCGCTGCTTAGCATAAGTTTAGTACTATCCATCTTTTTTACTCTTCAGTACCATCATGCTATTTTAATTCCAAAAAATGATAGGAATGTCGATGGATTAGCTCGTTTGTCGATATATATTTCAATTATTTTTTTATTTATTTCTATTCCAATATTTTTTTTGATGAAAGAAAATCTAGATGAAATTTCTTTTATAAAAAAATTGGATGGTATAATACTTTGGGCTCCTTTTTTTGCATTCTTATTAGCTCTAAATCAAATATTTATAAACTGGTTTTCAAAAAAAAGGAGATTTCAAATCATATCCTCAAACAATATATTAATAAGCTTTTTCAATAATACTGTTGGTGTTTTGCTAGGTACAATGTCATTTGGAGTTTTAGGGTTAGTGATTGCAAATCTATTGGCAAATACTTTTAGTTCTATAAAATATTTGATTCATTTTTTAATAACAAATAAATCAACAAATAGTTTTAATGAAATTAAGAACTTATCAAAAAAATATAGCAAATTTCCTAAAATTACACTGTACCATTCACTTTTTAGTTCATTAAGCAGTGAATTACCAATTTTAATTATTATAAGTTATTTTAACCCTTCAATCACAGGACTTTATTTTCTTGCTTCAAGATTAACAAAAGTTCCATTTACTTTAATTAATTCAAGCCTCTATAATGTGTTTTTTGAGGAATTTTCGAGAGTTGAAAATAAATATAAATATTTTAGAAAAAGATTTATTCAGTTATTTGCGATCTCTTTCCCTCTTTTTATAATAAGCATGTTAATTGTGCCGTTTTTAGTTAACATTTTCCTGGATAGTAGATATTCTGAGATATCAAGTATGGTATTATTTTTACTCCCTCTATTTTATTTAAAATTATTATCAATTTTTAATGTTAGCGGTTTATTCTTTTTTCAAAAAAATGTTTTTCTTTTTCAAGTAGAGGTATTTCTTTTCTTCCTTAATATTTTAGCACTCTATGTATCTATAGTTTTTGAAAATTTCTATTTATTTTTATTGCTAAATCTAATTTTCTTTCTTTTTGTCGTTTTACTAAGATTTAAAATATTTATTAAGCTGCTAAAAAAATCAAATCATGCATATAAAAACAAAAATAAATCTACATTAAAATAAAAATGGGTTTACCAATAAAACTATTTAATTCATTATTTATTTTAATAGCTATGGAAGGTTTGTTTAATACAGATACATATTCATTGAAAAATATGATTGGACAACTTTCTTACATGCTTATAAATATTATTTTTATTGGAATTGGTATATCTTCATCTACAAAAAAAATAAACTATATATCTCTTAGCTTATTATTTTTCATTTTAATATCTGTATTTTCTGGAATATTTAATAATAGCGGTTTATCGAATATTCTTGAATTCTTCTTAAGATATGGAAAAATTTACTTCGTATGTCTTACTGGATATTTTTTCTTTAATAAATTATCAATTACTGATTTATATCTTCCATTTTCAATATTAAATATACTTAACTTTACTTTAAACACTCTATTCTTCTTACAAATTAGATTCATCCCAAACAAATGGATTGGAACTCTTGATTTTGCAACTGGTGTTTTAGGTGATGCGTTATATCAATGTTTTTTTTCATTAATTGTTGCTTCTTTTTCATTTATCCTTATGAAAAGAAATAAATCTAAATTTTCATTAAAATATATTTTTTTTAATCTAATTACTGCTTCGATTCAAATTGTCTGGAGCAATTCATTTCACCTATATTTATTAATATTATTTGCTTTACTTGTAACGATATTTTTGATAGAAAATTTGCTTAAATCAATTAAAATTATAATACCAATAATATTAATTATTTTTACTTTTTTTAGGACAATAGATAGTGATTTTTATCAATACTCCATAATTAGTCTATTAAATTCTTCGCCTAAAGTATCTTCTTATATTGATACATTTTCAGGTTCATATCAAAATAGTTTCCAAAAATTTATAGGCGTTGGACCAGGAAAAGGCGGATCATATATTGCAATTAAAAATCAATCCTATGTAGCTGAAAACTACTTTTCTATTTATACTTATTTCACTGATATGTTAAGGCGTGAGGGCAGTATAACTACTTTACCTAATACAGCTATTACGACTCTCCAATCTGAACTTGGATACTTGGGGCTTATAAACTACGTTATATTTATTTTCATGATTCTTAAAAATTTGACATCTAAAATTCTAGTTAAAGAACCACTTTCAAAAATATCATTATTTATTATACTTGTATACTTCTTAGAAAATATTCTTGCAGATTATTTACAACATAGCATAATGCCAATTTTAACTTTTTTATTAGCCGGAATAGCGTTAGGAAAAAAGAAAAATGACTACTAAGGTACTACAAATTATTTGGAGTTATGGTAATGGTGGAATGGAAAATATTGCTAGAAACTTAACCTACACAAAAAACAAAAATTTTAGTAATCATCTTTGTATAATTAATAATGACATAGATTCCGAGGCAGCGCGTGATTTAGAAAAAAGAAACTTAATACTGATAAATAGGAAAAGAGGATCAGCAAATTATCTAAAATTCATTTTGTTTTTTTACCATATTTTTAAGTTAAAACCGGACATCATACATATTCACTCATGTAATTTGGTAAATTTAATTTATCCTCTAAAAAAAATATTAGGCTTTAAAATAGTAACTACTATTCATGGCATGCATGATTTTGACAAATCTATAGAAAAATCAGATGTTGTAGTTTGTGTATCAAACACTCAACTAAAACTTATGAAAAAAAATATTTTAGATAATAAAATTAATATTAAAAAATTGATATCAATCAATAATGGTATAAGAATGTATGCTAAAAATGAGCTTAAAGGCTTTGACAAAGAACTTAAAATTGTAATTGTAGGTAGACTCAATCATCATCAAAAAAGGCAAGATTTTATTTTAGATGCTTTTAGGAAAATTATAGATCTTGATTTTGACGCCTCTTTGACAATAATAGGTTCAGGAGATTCTAAAAAATTTCTCCAAGAAAAGTGTAAGAAACTTAAATTAAGTGACAAAGTTTATTTTTGGGGTTCTGTTAATAACAAAAAACTTATTAAATCACTACAAGAGTTTGATATAATGATTTCTGCATCAAAAGAAGAAACATTTGGATTAAATATCATTGAAGCACTATCTGTAGGCTTAACTGTCGCTGCATATCCAGCTCTATCAATTAAAGAAATTTCAAAAGATACTAAAATAGTTCATTTCTACAAAAGTGAAGATGAATTAATTAAAATCATAAAAGATATAAAAAAAATTAGTGATAGAGATCGATTATTATCACAAAATATCATCAGAGAAAGATACCAATTAAAAAATATGGTAAAAAAATATCATAAAATTTATCGGCAGAAAAATGGAAAATAAAAAAATATTAATTTGTTCAATAGATAACGAAAATCTTAAAAATTTTGAACCTCTTATACCCTATTTTAGCAATTATGAAGTAACCTATTTTGATTTGTCAAACTTTCATAAAAATAAAATTAATTATTCACACAAAGATATAAATATTATATCGTCAAATGTAAAATTAGAAAAATCATTTTATCTTTTAAATCCAATGAAACGTTTAATTAAATCATTAGCTTTTTACTTTGATTTAAGAAAAATAAATCATGATTATGATATCATAATAACTGGTAGGGTTGGAATTTTAGAATACTTATTAATAAAGTATTTTAAGAAAAAAAATAATGCTCAATCTTTTTCCATAAATGACTCAGTTCTGATTTATCATGAACAATCAAGCGTTTTTAAAAAAATACGCAAAATCATTTATGGATTTGATGTAAGACAAAATATATGCGAGAAAATTTTTGTTTCAGGAGAAGTGAGCAAACAAACATTGTTAAAAGATGGAGTTGATAATAATAAGATTATTGTTAGCGGACTTCCTAGATTCAAAAAATACTTTAAATTGCAAGACAAAGTACAAAAATCAACAAATAAAAATGTTCTTATAATAACTGGCGCTCATAAATGGAATGGATATAATGATTGGCAAGATGATCAAAATATGTTTTTAAAAGTTATAAATGAACTAAAAAATCATTCTTATAAAATTAATGTCAAGCCACACCCGAGAGATACTTTTAATTTTAATACGTTAAATAATTTAAACATTCTAAATTCAAGCACAGATATTAATAAACTTATCAACAAACATGATATTATAGTATGTGCAACTAGCATATCAACAGTTCTTATACAAGCAGGCTTGATGTCAAAAAAAACTTTATTTGTTAAAACAAGAGATTTAGGACATATCATGGACAGTTTTCGTTTTTATTTGGATAATTTCGCATTTAAAAGAATTGAACATTTTGATTCCGAATCTTTTGAAAGTGCTGAATTACCCAAAAACGATTTATTAGATATGTATATATCAAATAAATCGATAAGTTCTTCAAAAATAATCACTGATGAAATTAAAAAAACAATCTAAATTAGCAATTATAGGCTGTGGGGCAGTAACTGCAAATTTTTACGTTCCTGCGTTAAAATCCATCAAAGCTCATCCAAAGTTTTTCATTGATAAAGATTTGGGAAGCGCAAAAAAAGTTGCAGGTAAATTTAAAAATTCAATAGCAACAGACAATATTGATAATATAATTAATGAATTTGATGAAGCTATAATAACACTTCCGAATAATCTACACTACCCTTTTTCTCTTAAACTAATTCAAAATGGTAAACATCTATTAGTTGAAAAACCTATTACAATAACATCCAAAGAGTCTCAGGAACTTATTAATCTATCAAAAGAAAATGATGTCAAAATTATCTGTGGGAATATGAGGAGGCAATTAAGAAGTGCTTTGTTCATAAAAGAACTAATTCGTTCAAAAACACTCGGAAACATTATAAAGTTCAAATGTAGAGAAGGAGGTGTTTTTAATTGGCCAATCCAATCTGCTAATTTTTGGGATAAAGAAAATTCTGGAGGTGGAGTTTTAATGGACACAGGATCTCATACTCTAGAGCAAATTATATATCATTTTGGTATGCCTGAAAATATAGAATACATGGATAATAAAATTGATAACATAGAATCAGATTGTTTTTTGAAAATGCAATATCAAAACTACAGTGGCACACTTCAACTCAGTCGTACTATTGGATTAGATTGTAAAATATTTATCAAGTTTGAAAAAGGCAATGTTGTATTTGACGTAATAGGTAATAAGATAGAATTAGACTGCGATGATAGTTTAATTCCTGACACAGGAATTGAAAATTTTAGCCATGCAGGTCAATCATATGATAATTTAATTGCCAGACAAATCATTGAATGGTACAATTATATTGATGGCAAAAAAGCGAATATAGTATCCATTAATGAAGCTCATAATGTTATGAAAATAATCGATTATTGTTATTCAAATTCAAAGAGATTGGACTTTTAGTATGCGCAAAGTACTCATTCTGGGGGCAAGTGGATTCATTGGTAGTAATTTAGTAGAAAAGATGTATTCAAAGGACTACGAACTGTCAGTTATACTCAGGGATTATTCAAAAGCTGGTTTTATATCCCGCTTTAAGAATGTTAAAATACACTATTTCCAGTTAAGCGAAAGTAAAAAACTATCAAACGTAATGGCTAAGAATGATATAATAATAAACTGTATTCATGATTTTGGTAACCAGAAGTTTAACATGGATTTAATAAATAATATTTGTCAAAATCTTATACAAAATGATAAAAAACTAATTCATTTAAGCACAATATCTTGCTATCAACCATTTATTGGGAAAAAAGAAATAAATGAAGATACGACTTTTAACCCAAAAACATTTCAATATGCTAAAAACAAAAATGAAATCGATAATATAATTTTGAAATATAGTAAAGATTCAAAAATCAACATGACAATTCTTCAGCCTACGATTGTGTATGGGAAATATAGCAAACCTTGGACAGAAAGAATTATTAATCAATTGAGTAACGGGAAGATGGTTATCCCGTCCGATTCTGGAAATTGTAATCTGATTCATATTGATGATTTATGTGAAGCAATCATTAAATCCATACCTCCAAAATTTAATGGAGAAAAGATTATTATCTCCAATCCCGAAGAAATCAAATGGGTTGAATTTTATAATTTTTTTGACAGCCTTTTTGAAGATAATAGATTAATACTTGAAGAATCAAAATTGATCAATAAAAACCTCAAAAATCCATTTAAACTAGTAAAAATTGTTTTAGGAGATCCAAAAAAAGCCTTCATGTGGGAACCGATGAAATCATTTTTAATGCAATTGAAAAATAAACTTACTCCAAAAATGAAAAATACTATTAAAGATGTTTACTCTATATACAAGAAATTCTCACCATCACCAGTTTTTCTTCCTGATAGTATGCTTATGGATGTTTATTTAGACAAATCGAAAGTAAATACAAATAAAATGAAAAACTTGCTTCAATTTGAACCATTAATTGATTTTAAAACAGGACAGAATCTTATAAAGAAATATTACGATGTGAGCTATAAAGATTATTATCGAGATGAATAGATATAAAATTCTTAATACCTTTGTCGATCAAATAAGCACAAATGAGCTTAATAAAGTAGTTGTTAACTCAATAAAAAAATCTGAAAAAAAAATTATAGGCAATTTAAATATCAATGCAGCAAATCTCTGCTTTGAAAATAAAGTTATGGCAAAGTTCAATGATACATCTTCAATTATATTTTGCGATGGAGCAGGAATTCAGTTAGCTTGTAAATTTTTAGGTTATTATCCTATTCCTGAAAAAATAACTTATAATACATGGATTCCAAATCTTCTTAAATTTATCGAAAATAAAGATATTCGTGTATTTATTCTGGGTTCGACAGAAGAAGTAAATAAGAGAGCCATGAATAAACTAAAAAGTATCCATCCAACAATTGAAATTGACGGTCATCATGGCTATTTTGATAAAAATGGTGAAGATAACAATAGAATCATTGCTAACATAAATGACTTTAAAGCTGATATTCTAATTGTGGGTTTTGGTATGCCGCTGCAAGAGGAATGGATTTTGAATAATTTTGACAAAATAAATGCTAATATTTTTCTCAATGGAGGAGCGTATTTAGATTGGTATACAGGAAAATTCAAGCAATGCCCCCAATTTATTTCTGATATTGGTTTAGAATGGTTATGGAGATTATTTTTAGAGCCAAAAAGACTTGCCAAAAGATATTTAATTGGAAATTTTACTTTTTACTATCGATTATTACTAAAAAAAATTTCTTAATTCTCTCTTTAAACCTTTATCAATTAAAATTTTGTAAGAAAGACCTAGCAGAACAGCAAAAACTATAGATGCAACTACAATAATTTTTCTAGGTGGAAAAGACTTTTTATGTGCCTCTTTGGGAGAGTCTAAAACTACAAGCAATGGTAATGAATCTGCTTCATTAACCTTAGATATTTCCAATTCAGTCAACAATGAATAATAAGTATTTGATAAAATGTTTACCTGTCTTTCAAGTCTATTTTTTTCCGCTTTAAGGATTTCAGAATTTTGAATATTTTTATTTCTTACAAGAAATTCTATCAGTTCATCCTCTTTTGACTCAAGATTTAATTTATACTCGTCAGTTATTACATTATAAAACTTTACTTTTTCTTGCATTTTCATGCTATTTACTTCAATAAGTAAATCTGAAATTTTACCGTAGAAAACTTCCATAAATTCTTTTGCAAGATATTTATTTTCTAAATTTACATCTATAGATATAAGACCTGACTTCCTATTTTCCTTATAAGAAACTCTAGATTTAAGTTTCTTGATCGCAATGTTTGTTATAGATCTATATTTGTCAACATCACTATTACTGAAAATAGAAAAACTTTTTATATTCCAAAAATCAATTAAATTTGAATCAATAGCTCTATATTGATTATAAAGCAAAGTCTCGTACATATCATTTGATTCGATAATGTCAATGACGTTAAAATCATGGTTATTAATCATAGGACTTCCAGATAACATTATTTGTGATAAATCTAAATTACCCAAACCTAAGCCTGATTCATTTTTTTTAACATAAAATGAGATTCTTGAATTGTATCTAGGCTCAATAAAAATAGATAATAAAGAGCTTATAACAAAAGTTGTAGCTATCAACTTTAAAAAAAATAATCTGTTATCATTTAAAATATTTGTGAAGAAACTTAACATATTTTTCCTAATGTCCACGTCCAAATAATATTATTGAAATAGTTTTAAATATAATTTTAGCATCCAAAATTAGACTCCAATTATCTATATAATATAAATCTAACTTAACCCAATTTTCAAATGAAGAAATATTTTCTCTCTCACTCACTTGCCATAATCCAGTTATTCCAGGTCTTACTTTATGTCTTTCTAAAGAAAATTTATCCTCCATTTCTTCCACTTCATAATCTGGAAGTGGGCGAGGACCTATTAAGTTCATATCTCTTTTAAAAACATTTATCAATTGTGGTAATTCATCTAAACTGAACTTTCTCAGTATCTTACCTAAACCAGTCAATCTCGGATCATTTTTAATTTTAAATACTGGACCAGAAGCTTCATTTAAATGCATTACAGACTCATTGCGATCTTCGCTCCTCATTTTCATCGTCCTGAATTTATAAATTGTGAATTGTTTTCTATCCTTACCAATTCTTATTTGTTTAAAAAAAATCGGTCCGGATGAATCAATTTTAATTAAAATAGAAATAATTAAAATTAGTGGCAGAAAAAAAAATAATATTAAAATTGATACGAAAATATCAATTAGCTCTTTTAAAAAATATATTTTATTGGTCATTGTATTGATTTGAAATACTTTATCGTTTTTTTTATGCCATCTTTAGTATCAGTTAATTTTTCCCAATCGATTAATGATCTCAAATAACTTAAATCAGGTCTTCTTTGCTTCGGATCATTCTGAGGTAAATCAAAAAAAGTTAAATTCGAGTTTGAACCAGTGAGATCAATAATTATTTTTGCGATTTCAAGAATACTCATTTCATGATCATTGCCCAAATTAGTTACAAAATTATTTTTTTCGGAATCCAATATTTTTAAAATACCCGAAACTAAATCATCAATATAACATATAGAACGTGTTTGTTTTCCGCTACCATAAATACTAATATTCTCATTTCTTATGGCTTGATTAATAAAATTTGAGATAACTCTACCATCATCAACGTCCATATATGGTCCATATGTATTAAAAATTCTGATAATTTTATAATTCATTTCAAACTTATTTGCAAAATCCATTAAATAGGTCTCAGCAAATCGCTTGCCTTCATCATAGCATGACCTAATTCCATTTATATTTACATTTCCGAAGTAGTTTTCGCTTTGCGGATTAACTAATGGATCACCATATATTTCACTTGTTGAGGCGTGCAAAATATGCGAAGAATATTTATTTGCATTTTGGCAAACGTTCATAATTCCTAAAGAAGAAGTTTCGGCAGTAAAGACCTTATCTTTTTGGTATGCTACTGGAGAGGCAGGACAAGCAAGATTGATAATTAAGTCTGCATCAATATCAAAAGGTTTTCTTATATCATGATTAATGAAAGTGAATTTTTTTGAAAAAAGCTTTTGAATATTTTCTTTTCTTCCGGTGCGTAAATTATCTAAACATATAACTTCACTAGTTGTTTCATTTAATAATCTTGTACAAAGGTTAGTTCCAATAAAACCTGCTCCCCCTGTTACTAAGATTTTTGAATATTTGATGTTAGCTTTTTGAGCAATCACTTAAATCTTCTTAACTTTTCTAAGGAAGATAATTCAGAATCATAAATTACCTTTTCTCCGTTCCCAAGAGCGCTCTCAATTACCCTTATATCTCTTACAAGTTTTGTTAATCCCTGTGGCTCAAGAGATGCAGACTGATCACTTCCCCACATTGTTCTATCAATTGTTATGTGTCTCTCAACAATTTTAGCTCCCATGGCAACTGCAGCTATTGATGCTTGTAAACCAGTTTCATGACCGGAATAGCCAATTACATGTTTTGGATATCTTCTTTTTAATGTATGAATCATATTTAAGTTAAGCTCACTGTTTTCACATGGGTAGGCACTTGTACAATGCAAAATTGAAAGGAAGTCTTCATTAAATACTTGTACAGCAGCATCAATCTCATCAAGCGTTGACATTCCTGTGGATATAATTATTGGCTTATTTATTTCATTTAATTTTTCAAGCATTTTAAAATCGGTGATGCATGCTGATGGCACCTTGTATGCTATTGGATTCATATTTTTCATCTCTATAACTGATTCAACATCCCAAGTTGAAACAAACCAATCAATTCCCTTTTCAATACAATATTCATCAATAATTTTATATTCTTCTAATCCAAACTCAATGCGGTGACGATAATCAATATAAGTCATGTTTCCCCATGGAGTATCTCTTTTTATCATTTTTTGATCTTCTGGAACACATACTTCAGGAGTTCTCTTTTGAAATTTGACTGCATTACATCCTGCAGATACTGCACAGTCAATTAATTTTTTAGCAATTTCAATTTCCCCATTATGATTTAAGCCTATTTCAGCAATGACATATACGCTTTGGGGAGAAATTTTATCTAGCAGTATTTTTGACATGTCAGAAGTTTACTTTATTAATCTATTAATGCAATGGTTTATTTTATAATTGATAATAATTCTCTAATAGCTCCATGACCGCCTTTAGAGTTTAAAATTATTTTTGCAGAATCAAATGTCGAAATATCATAATCAGCAACAACAATAGGATATCCCACATATTTTAAACAAGTAATATCGTTCTTATCATTCCCAAGATAAACAACTTGTTGGGGATTGATATCATTTGATTCTAGAATTTTTTCTAAACATTCCCTCTTGTCTCCTTTTGATTGAAAACATTCTAAGTTAAGCTTTTGACATCTTTTTTTTACTGATTCATTTAGTTCGGATGTTAAAACAAAAATTGGTATTAAAGGATTATTCTTTTTAAAAATTGATATGGATAAGCTATCTGTTTTGCTTGTTAAAACAGTTTCTTGACCATTTTTATCTGTTATAACATTATTATCTGTAAATACTCCATCAAAATCACAGACAATCAGCTTTACATCATTAATATTTATAAACTGATTATATCGGACATACTTTTTATAAATGAATCTATTAATCATAAGATCTAGATGATTGTCAATTTCATAACTATTTATCTTGTCTTGAAGAAAATAACCTATTTTACCTGAAAATCTATTTTTCTTTTTTTTAAAAGAATTTGTTTTAAAAATATAGAATGCTCCATTTTCTAAAATATTTAAATCTACATCCTGTCTTCTTTGCCTTACTAATCTCTGATTATGGTTAATTCCCTCAACTGTTAATTTGTTCCACAAAAATCCATGAAAAATTTGTCCTGAAAAAAGTGAATCAAAATTACTTGTCGTAAAATATTCAAATGCATTATCAATATCGTTAGCTGTAGTAAAAGGTGCTGTACACTGAATGAAAATGATATTTTCTGATAGTTGTCGATTAGATTCCTCAATTTCTTTGATGGCGTGAATGAGTGCATCTTCTGAGCTAGAGAAATCATCTGCAAGGCTGTTAGGTCTCATTATTTTCTTGGCACCTAATTTTTCAGATAATTCTAGATATTCTTTTGAGTCGCTTGATAAAAAAACATTTTCTACATATTTTGATTTTTTTGCGGATTGAATAGAAAATTCGATTAATGATTTTCCGCCAATTTTTTTTAAGTTTTTATTTTTAATTCCTTTTGATCCAGAACGAGCTAATATAATTGCGGATAACTTCTTACTAGTCATCATTCGAAACAGCTCTACCTTTTAGACTTTCCCAATCTTTTTCAGGTCTATCTTTAGTAATATTTCGTTGCCATGAAGCATTTAAAATAAATGAATCTATATTTTTTTCCTTAAAAGTATTAATTAAAGAGTTAATATCTTTTGGAAAGCAGGAACCGCCAAAACCAAACTTACCATCAGGACCAGGTACTGTCCAGTGAGAATGTCCCAATCTTTTGTCTAAAGTCGCTAGCCTAACGATTTCATTATAATCAGCATTTAGATTTTGACTCAACTCATAAACTTCGTTAGCAAATGAAACTTTTACGGCCAAAAAACAATTTGTGACATATTTTATCATTTCAGCGTTAACTGGAAGAGTAGTTTCGATTTTTACGTCACTTTTTTTTGGATAAATAACTCTATATAATTCAGTCAAATAATTTTTAGCTTCTTCGTTATGAGATCCAATGATAATTCTATCCTGATTTTTAAAGTCTTCTAAAAAGTTTGCTTCTGTAAGAAATTCTGGATTGAAAATAAAAGCTAGATTATTATATTTTTGTGAAAATCTATCTGTTGTACCGACTTCAACAGTTGATTTTATAACAATGAACTTTTCTTCACCTTCATCATTAATTTGCTCAAGCACAGATTCAATAATTGATAAATCACAACTGCTGTCTTTTTTCATAGGAGTTGGAAGACAAATAAATATTATATCCGATTTCTTAGTTAAATCTTGAATATTTGAACAATTACAATTTTTATTGATGTCAAATGTGTTAAGATTAAAATAATCCTTGAAAAGGCTCTCGCAAGCTGAACCGACATAACCTAGACCAACTACTCCTACGTTCATGTGAAAAGATAATAAGTAATTCTTTTAGATTAAATCTATATTTAAATTAAATAATAATTATATTCACAACCGGGGCTCATAG
>MDTG01324781.1_pt1 | contig 13302 bp, 16 predicted proteins | sample 811421 | NCBI WGS metagenome assembly MDTG01 (sample SAMN05326645, study PRJNA326480) | marine metagenome | isolation source: seawater | place: Pacific Ocean: South East | collected 2011 | reverse complement strand
TTAGTAGCATCAGCAAATGCTTACTTGAATGCTTTAAATAAAATGTTAATTAAGAGAGAAAAAAAATCTTTATCAAAAGATATCCAGTATCAAAAAGTAAAAGGAGGAGTATAAAATGGGAGTTTTAGATAAATTTACATCAATTTGGAGTCAAGATATGGCTATAGATTTAGGAACAGCTAATACACTAGTTGTTTTAAAAGGCCAGGGAGTAGTTCTGAACGAGCCATCTGTCGTAGCTGTAGTTGATAATAAAGGAAAAAAATCAGTTTTAGCAGTAGGTGATGAGGCGAAAACAATGTTAGGAAGAACGCCGGGTAATATTCAAGCGATAAGACCATTAAGAGATGGTGTTATTGCTGACTTTATTGTAACTGAAGAAATGATCAAGCATTTTATAAAAAAAGTTCATAAAAGAAGCACTTTTGCAAATCCACGAATATTAATTTGTGTACCGACTGGTTCTACTCCAGTTGAGAGAAAAGCAATTCAAGATAGTGCTCTTGCAGCAGGAGCAAGACGAGTTCAATTAATAGAAGAACCAATTGCAGCAGCTATTGGGGCAAACCTACCAATCTCTGAAGCGACTGGATCAATGGTTATTGATATTGGTGGAGGTACGACGGAGATAGCTGTCATGTCGCTTGGGGGTGTTGTTTATTCTAACTCTTTAAGAGTTGCTGGTGATGCAATGGATAATGCAATCATTGGATATATGAGAAAAGAATACAATTTAATGATTGGTGACAGTACAGCTGAAAAAATTAAAAAAGAGATCGGAACTGCAATTGCAACAAATAATAATACATACGCTGTTAAAGGAAGAGATCTAAGATCTGGAACTCCAAAAGAAGTAAATATTACAGAGGAGGATACTGTTGAAGCTTTAAATCCAATTTTAAGAGAAATGATTAATGGAATTAAGGATGCATTAGAAAATACTCCCCCAGAGTTATCTGCAGATCTTGTTGATATGGGACTTACACTTACAGGTGGCGGTGCATTATTAAAAAATATTGACAAAAGGTTTTCTAAAGAAACTGGCTTACCTGTCCATATAGCAGATGATCCGCTCGCTTGTGTTGCAGTTGGAACAGGAAAAGCTTTAGAACAAGAAGAGACATTTAACACAATGTTGTCAGAGTACTAATTTGAAAAATGCAACCCTCAAGTAGAGATGATTTTATAATCGCTATAAGATCTGCGTTTCTAAAAAAAGAAAATAAACAAAAATTTTCTTTATCTGCTTTAATTCTTTTAACTTTAAGTATTTTAGTCTTAGGCAAGTATGATTTCAAGATTGTTAATTATGCAAAAATATCTCTAAAAGAAATTGCTTATAGATCAACATTTATATTTTCAACACCAGAAAATCTTGTCAAAAAAGGATTTGTAGCAACAAAAAACCATTTTTTTGTTTATGAAGAAAATAAAATTCTAAAAGAGAAAGTTAAAAATCTTGAAATCAAAGAATATAATACGGAATTTATTTTAGCAGAAAATCAAAGATTAAAAGAAACCTTAAATGAACTAAATTTTTCCTCTGAAGAAATTCTTGCGAAAGTAATTGTTGATAAACAAAGTCCTTTTTTAAAATCATTAATTGTAAACAAAGGTAGCAAACACGGAGCAGAACTTGGAATGGCTGTACTAGATAAAGAATATTTAGTAGGCAAGGTTGTAGAGGTAAACTTTACAACATCACGAATACTTCTTTTATCTGATTTAAATAGTAAAATCCCTGTAGATATACTACCAAACAATATCCAATCTATTTTATCAGGCACAGGGGGTGATTACGGTAAAATTCAGTATATGAAGGAAGAGTTTTTAGTTGAAAATGATAATCAAGTTTTTACCTCAGGAGCAGGAGGTATCTTTAAACCCGGTGTTCCAATAGGCAAAATTGAAAAAAATCAAATAGACTCACAGCTAAAAGTAAATTTTTTTTCAGATTTTTCTCAATTAAGATTTGTTAAACTGAGATCATTTATTACACAGGAAAATTAATGACTGAACTTTCTAAACTAAGTATATTTAGACAAATATTAGAAAAAGGACCAATAATTTTGTTATTTGTCTCAACTCTAAATGAGTTTGATTTTAACTATCTTAATTTAAAATATTTCTCTTTTAATTTTCCATTTATACTTATTTACTATTGGAGTCTAAAAAGACCAGGAAGTCTTGGTTATGGTTTAATTTTTTTAAGCGGTTTATTTAATGATGCCGTTATTGGGCTTCCAATTGGTGTAAGCTCTTTAAGCTACCTTTTAATATGTGGTTTTTCATCTTATTTAAGAAATATCACTTTAAGACCTAACAAATTTAATGATTGGTTCTTTTTTGGTTTTACAATACTTGTAGTAAATTCACTTATATACGCAACTGCTAATATTTTTTTTAGTGTTCAAATTATTTATGAGGACGTTCTTGTAAATATACTTTTTACATTTTTGTTTTATTTTGTTTTTAGTAATTTATTTGAGATTTATAAAAATTTTGTTTACGGAGCGTCAAATGTTTGATGGTGGAGATTCAAATGTAAGAAAATATAACACAGTAAATAGAAGAGTGTTTATATTAAAAATTGCTAAAGGAATAATTTTTACAGGTATAGTAGCTAGGCTATTTAGTTTGCAGATTACAGAAAATAAAAAATATCTTACACTATCAGATAAAAATAGATTAAGGGAATGGAGACTGCCACCTGTAAGAGGTGAATTTGTAGACTTTTTTGGAAATACAATAGCAGGAAATACAAAAGTATATCAACTTCACGTCATTCCTGAACAAGTTGAAGATTTTAAATATTTGATGGTAAGATTAAAAAATATTTTATCACTAACTGATAAACAGTTTAGGAAGATTGTAAAAAAGAAAAATCAACAAAAGCCTTGGGAAACACTTATTATATCTGAGAACTTATCATGGGACCAGTTTTCAAAAGTAAATTTTTATTTACACGAATTATCTGGGGCAAAACCCGTTCTTTCTGTAGCGAGAAGCTATCCTTTGAAGGCAAACTATACTCATGTTCTTGGTTATGTTGCACAAGCTAGTGAAGATGATTTACTTAAAAATGAGGTAATTAAAAATAAACATGTTCCAGGTTTAAGAGTAGGGAAATCAGGTTTAGAAAAAACATTTGAAAATGCTTTAATTGGTACAAATAGTGTCCAGAGATACGAGGTAAATGCATTTGGGAAAAGAGTTAATCAAGTAGATTTTAAAGAAGGTGAAAAAGGAGAAAAGATAAAACTCACAATAGATACTGAAATTCAAAAGCTATGTAATGAGCTACTAGCTGATAGAGCAGGGTCAATAAGTGTGATGGATATCTTCACAGGAGAAATAATTGCTATGCACTCTTCACCATCTTTTGATCCAAATTTATTTCTTTACGGTATAAGTTATAAGGATTGGGATTTAATAAGAAACAATCCATTGAAACCTTTAATAAATAAAACAATTTCAGGACTATATTCTCCAGGGTCGACAATTAAACCAATTGTTGCACTTTCTGCTTTAGAAAATGATGTTATCTCCCCAAATTTTAAAGTAAATTGTACTGGTAAGATTGAAATGTACGGTCAAACTTACCACTGTTGGAAAGAAAGAGGTCATGGAGTAGTAAATTTAAGAGATGCTATAAAACAATCGTGTGATACTTTTTTTTATGAAATGAGCAGAAGATTGGGCGTGGATAGACTCAATATTACAGCAAGAAGATTTGGACTAGGAAATACAGTTTTTAAAAATTTATATTCCGAGGAAAAAAAAGGTTTAGTTCCATCAACTAAATGGAAAAAAAATGTATTAGGACAAGGCTGGGTTTTAGGTGAAACTTTAATTACAGGAATTGGTCAAGGATATATTCAAACTACACCCTTACAATTATGTTTAATGACGGCCCAATTAGCAAATGGTGGATTTAAAATATTCCCCAGAATAACAGTTGAGGCAAATCAAGAACCTCTGGAAAAAATTAAATATAAAATGTCACAAAGCTTATTATTAAAAAATGAGAGCTCATCTTCTTTAATTAGATCTGCAGAAGAATTATTTGATAAGGGTGAGAAAGAATACAACAAACTATTTCGTAACCAAGAAAATGTAAAATTTGTTTTAGAGGCTATGTTTGCATCTACTAATGAGGTAAGAGGAACTTCATATAGATCAAGAATTGACGATCCGAAATATCAATATGCTGGGAAAACAGGAACCGCACAAGTGAAAAAAATTACAAAAATCCAAAGAGAGCTTGATTTAGATACTTCTCAAATTCCCTATGAAGAGAGAGATCATGCATGGTTTGTAGCTTTTGGACCATATAAAAATCCGAGATATTCATTATGTGTTTTTGTTGAACATGGAGGGTCGGGAAGCTCTACGGCAGCACCTTTGGCTAAAAAATTAATGAAAAAAATTATCGATCGTCATGAAGATAGAGAAAAATTAAGAAAAAATAGCTTAATGGAGATATAAAATAAATGTTTCAACAATCCTCAATTTCTGATCAATTCACTTTTTTTCAAAAACTAAGATCTTTCGACTTTATTCTAGTTTTCTGCATTTTGTGTTTAGGCATTATAAGCAATTTATCAATGTATTCTACCGATGGTGGAGAGTTTCTGTACCACTCAAAAAGTCATCTTATCAGATTTATAACTTTTTTTTCAATGATGATTGTTTTATCATTTCTAAACTTAAGATTTTGGCACTCAACCGCATACTTATTTTATACAATTACTTTAGGTTTTTTAATTTGGGCTTCAATGTATGGAGTGACCGCATCAGGCTCACAAAGATGGATAAATTTATATTTTATTAATTTACAACCATCTGAATTAATGAAAATTGCAATAATAGTTTGTTTTGCAAGATACTTTCATAGAGAGCAAATGACAAATATTAATAGCTTTAAAAATGTAATTTTATCAATGGCAATATTAATTTTACCAATACTTTTGGTTGTAAGTCAGCCTGATTTAGGCACCTCAATTTTAATAGCCATCAGCGGGCTAATTGTTTTATGGTTAGCAGGGTTTAATATAAAATATTTTATTTATTCTGGTTTAACATTAATCATTTCACTACCATTTGTAATTTCAATGCTAAAACCTTATCAAAAACTGCGAGTACTCACTTTTTTTAATCCAGATAGAGATCCGTTAGGAGCTGGATATCAAATTATTCAGTCAAAAATAGCTGTAGGATCTGGTGGGCTAACTGGAAAAGGATTTTTGAAAGGAACACAAAGTTACTTAGAATTTTTACCAGAAAAACATACAGATTTTATTTTTACACTTTTTTCAGAAGAACATGGTTTTATTGGTTCATTAGTCCTATTACTTTTGTACGTTATTGTGATTTTTAGAATCTTAAATATTGGAGCAAACTCAAGAAGTTATTTTGGCAAACTATTTTGTTATGGATTTGGATCAGCAATTTTTGTTTATGTTGCTGTTAATATGGCTATGGTACTGGGTTTACTACCTATAGTTGGCTCACCACTTCCAATTATGTCATATGGGGGATCATCCATGCTTGCAACAATGATTGGCTTAAGTATTGTGATGAGCACAAAAATACATCACAAACAAATAATTCATTAACTTTTGTTTAATATGTCGCTACAATTTAACAATTAAATTGTAGTATCATAAAGAATGTTAAAATTAAAAATTGGAATTATTGGTGCAGGTATCCAAGGTGTTTGTAGTGCTCTCTTTCTACAAAAAAAAGGTCATGAGGTAATCATTTTTGACAAAAATGAGCCAGGCTGTGGAGCGTCTTATGGAAATGCAGGACACTTTTCACCATATGCATCAGTACCTCTTAATAGACCTGACGTTTTAACAGATGTTCCAGCAATGTTGTTAAGCTCTTCCGGTCCTTTAGCACTTAAGTGGAACTATGTGCCAAAAATGATTCCCTGGTTTATTAAGTTTATTAAAAATTGTTCAAAAAAAAAAATGATGCATACAGCAAAATATATGCATCAAATTTTAGATTTAGCATTACCTGCATACGATGAGTTATTTCAGGAAATAGATTTAGAAGGTTTAGTTATAAATAATGGAATAATGTACATATGGAATAATAAAAATATAGGGAGTAGAAATTTAGAAATTAAGATAAGAGATCAACTGGGTGTAAATCAAAAGCTTCTAAATATAAAAGAAATTCATGACCTGGAGCCAAATATAAAATCAATATATGATGGTGGTGTCTTTTATTCATATGCAAGACACACAAATAACCCTAAGAAAGTCTTACAAAAACTTTTTGATTTATTTATTCAAAAGGGTGGCAAATTTCATAAATATGACATCAAAGATCTTAATTTCGATGATCAAAAACCGATTATTAGATCAGAAACTCAAAGATTTGTGTTTGATAAGGTCATTATAGCATGTGGAGCTTTTTCAAAAAGATTTACTGACGATTTGTATGAAAATATTCCACTTGAAACCGAAAGAGGTTATCATGTTCATTTTAAAAACTGTGAGAAATTGATATCTCGGCCTGTAGTTTTTTCTAATAGAGGCTTTGGCATGACTCCTATGGAGCAAGGTTTGAGAGTTGTTGGGACTGTTGAATTTGGTGGTTTAGAAAATCCTCCATCTAAAAATAGAATAAATAATTTAATTAACAATGCAAAATATATGTTAGACGGATTGCCAGAGCACGATGATGAATGGTTAGGTTTTAGACCAACATTGCCAGATTTTTTACCAGTTATTGGACCATCGAAAAATTATAAAAATGTTTTTTACTCTTTCGGCCACCATCATTTGGGTTGGACTCTTGGAGCTATATCTGGAAAAATAATCTCAAAAATGATTTCTGAAGACAAAACAAATTTAGATTTAGATCCTTATAGCTCTTTAAGATTTGCTTAATGCCAAAAAAAAATCCAAACTTGACAGCACAACAAAAAATTGTTTTGTTCGAGGAAGGTACTGAACCACCTGGATCAAGTGAACTAAATAATGAAAAAAGAGAAGGAACATATCACTGTGCAAATTGTGATACAAAGTTGTTTGAGTCAAAAAAAAAATATGATAGTGGCTCAGGATGGCCATCTTTCTTTGAATCCTTGCCAGATGTTTTCGAAACAAAAACTGATCATCTGATCGGTTATGCAAGAACAGAATATCATTGTAAAAATTGTGGAGGACATCATGGACATATATTTGATGATGGACCAGAACCAACTGGAAAAAGATATTGCAATAACGGTGTTTGTTTATTATTTAAAGAAAAAAAATGATCTTAAAGTATATTAGTTTCTTAATAGGAATAATTTGGTCATATTCAATAATTAAAACGCAATCAGTTTTTAGTAAAAAAGCTGGATTAATATTTAAAATTTTTATAACAAAAGTATCTTGGTTTACTTTAATTGCAGCTTGTTACTTTGGTTACAAAAATTTTAATATTCAATATATACTTATTGGCTTAGTAATCGGAATTTTGTTAGTAAATTTAGGTTTTTACTCTCTAAAAAAATATATTAATCAAAGATTTAATGAAAAAAAAATTATTATAATTAAAAGTTTTTTTGAATACTCCTTAATTATTTTAGTGATTTATTTTATTTTATTTTAAAAGATCCTGAAGTTTGTTTTCTTTTTCTAAAGCCCTTAATTCTTGATAACCACCAACATGATAATCATCAATAAATATTTGTGGAACAGTTCTTTTGCCATTAGCTTTTCCAATCATCTCTTCCATTAACCCATCTTTTGAAGCAATATTTATTTCTATAAAAGTTGCATTATTTCTTGAAAGTAGTCTTTTGGCAGCATCACAAAAACTACACATTGGACCCGTATACATAATAATTTTTTTCATATTTTATATATAATCATTTTTTTTAATTTTTCTTCTAATTTCTTTTCTTGAAATTTCAAATTTTTTCCTATGTTTTATACTTTGATTTTTAGCTCTTTTTCTCCAAAGACGAAATGATGAAGGTTTCAAATTTTTCCTCATAATTTTTATAACTTCGGACTCATTTTTTCCTGTGGTTTTTTTTATATCCTCAAAAGTTATACGATCAGCCCATGCTGCCCATATAACCCAATCTGGACTCGTTCTATTTGGCTCAGGATTCTTTACTTTTGTTAAAGGCCTGTGACTTTTTTTCATAAAATTTTGACGTCTTTTAATTAAATCATCTATGCATTTTTTTTAACATATGATATATTCTACTTTAGATAGTCCTATCTAGCCATCTTTAGCTCCCGGTTTTTTAGGACTATCCTTCAAAATGTTTCCATTAGAATTTATCTTATTTCTACAAATAATATTAATATTATTTATATCTCCAGGAACCCCTCGAATTGTTATTATATCTTATTCGATGAATTATGGTGTCGAAAAATGCCTATGGACTGCACTTGGAGATGTTTGTGCTAATATCGTTCAAGCAACATTAGTAATTTTTGTAATTGGATCCTTTTTTATAGAATATCCAATTAGCTTAAAAATTCTTAAATGGGTTGGTATACTTTATTTATGTTATTTAGCTTATGATATATATAGTTCTAGGCCAAAAGGATTAGACTCTAAACAAATTTATGAAAAAAGTTACTTTTCATTCTTTAAGGACGGTTTTTTAGTAGCTGGAACGAGTCCAAAAGCATGGATGTTCTTTCCATTTATTTTCCCGCAATTTATTGATTTTTCCTCTAACTATGTTGCGCAATTTTTAATTTTAATATCAACTTATGTGGTTTTAGACTTTTTATCTTTAATGGCCTATGCTTTGCTTGCAAATAAAATATCGGTTTGGATAAAAGCCAACCCAAAGATAATAAACACTTTTTCAGCAACTATTTTACTGATAATTGCTTTTATAATTTTGATCCTGCAAAATGATTTTTAAAAGATTCTTCAAATAATATATCAAAACTTGACTAAAACTGCTTTTTAAGGATCAAAGGTAAAATAATTGTGAAAAGTGACATAAATGCAACAAAAAAAGCTTTATTTTACTGTATTTTATGGATTTACAACTTTTAATTTACTTCTCAAACTATGTACAAAAAAACAATAAATTGTTAAACAACTTCATTAATTAACGTTAATAATAAAGTACTTATAAGGATAAACATGAAAAAATTAATAACTGCAATATTTGCATTCACGCTAGTTTGTTTTTCAGCAAACGCAGAAGTGAGAGTAGGTATTACTGCAGCTTTTTCAGATTTTGAATCAACTGGTACAGAGACATTGAAGTCTTCTAGTAATAAAACTAGTACTTCTGTTGAAGAGTCAGTATTAGTTCCATCAATTTTTGTTGAAGCAAGAAATGATCAAGGTGTTGGTGTTGGTATTGATTACGTACCTGCAGCAGCTGAGATCGGGGATAAATCTAAGACTAAAGTAGATACAGATACAGACGATGCATCTGACACTTCAGGAACTAACAGAGCTAGAGCTGAAGTTACAGGTCATTATACAATCTATGCAACTATCCCAGTTAAAGCAGCTTTTTTAAAGCTTGGTTATGTTTCAGCTGATGTAGAGACAAAAGAGCTTTTAGCTACTGGAACATCATATGGAAATGAAACAGTTAACGGTATGTTAATTGGTGTTGGTGTGGACAGAGACTTACCTAATGGATTTTTTGTTAGAGGTGAAATCTCATATACTGATTATGATGAAATTTCTCTAACAGGTTCTGCTGATGCTGACAGTGTTTCAAACAAAGTTGATGCAGACATTGATGCTACGGCGATTAGATTATCTGTAGGAAAAGCATTTTAACTCTAAAAGTTAATACAATCTTATTAAAATTAAAGCCCTCTTCGGAGGGCTTTTTTTTTGAGTGATTTATTTCAATAACTCTTATAGAAATAATTAAATGAAACTAGGATTTATAGGCACTGGTCAAATAACAAAAGCAGTAATTAATGGTCTATTGGGTTCGAAGATTAAATTTTCTAAAATTTATATTTCTGAAAGAAACTCGAAAATATCAAAACAATTAGAAAAAAAAAATAAAAAAATAATAATTTCAAATAATAATCAAAAAATATTAAATTTATCTAACTGGGTTTTTCTAGCAATTACCCCATCAGTAGGAAATAAAATTATTAAAAAGTTAAAATTTAAAAAAAACCATACGATTGTGAGTTTTATATCGACAATTAAAATGCAAGATTTAAAAAAGATGATTAAAGTCAAAGCTAAAATTGTAAGAGCTATACCATTACCACCAATTTCAATTAGGAAAGGACCAATTCCAATTTTTCCACCAAACAAAAAAGTAAAAAATTTTTTTAATAAATTGGGGACTACAATTGAAGTAAAAAATGAAAAGCTTTCATTAAATTTTTGGACTACATCTTCTATGATGGCACCATTTTATGAACAATTAAAAACTCTAACAGCATGGCTTGTAAAAAAAGGTGTAAAAAAAGATAACGCGCAAAAGTATATTACCTCTTTATTTGTTGCTCTTTCGCAGGACGCTTTTCTCAAATCTTATGATTTAAATAAACTAGTAAAAGACTCTCAAACACCTAGAGGACTTAATGAGCAATCTGTAAATGAATTAAGAAAATTAGGTACTTACAGTTCTTTAAATAAGACTATGGAAAGTGTCTTAAAAAGACTTAAAAAAAAAAATAAAAAATGAGTGAAAGAGGAATTTTATACGTTGATAAGGTTTCAAAATATTTTGGTGGTTTAGCAGCAGTAAATAATTGCTCTCTTAAAATTAAAAAAGGATCTATAACTGGTATTATTGGACCTAATGGATCAGGAAAAACTACTTTATTTAATTTAATTGCTGGTAACTTAAAGTCATCGGGAGGAAATGTTATATTTAATAATGAAAACATTACTAATGTACCTTCGCATCAACTCTTTTCAAAAGGACTTTTGAGAACGTTTCAGATTGCACATGAGTTCTCAAATCTTACAGTTTTAGAAAATTTAATGATGGTCCCAAACAATCAATCTGGAGAAAATCTGATAACAGCGTTGATAAATCCAAAACTTGTTGAGAAAGAAGAAAATGAATTAAAAGATAAAGCTCTAGGTGTTATAGAATTTTTAAATCTAAAGCACTTATCAAATGAACTTGCAGGCAATTTATCGGGTGGACAAAAAAAACTCCTTGAACTTGGAAGAACTATGATGGTCGATGCAAAACTTGTTTTGCTTGATGAAGTTGGTGCTGGTGTAAATAGGACCTTGTTAAAAGATTTAGGAACAGCGATTCAAAAGCTTAATAAAGAAAAAGGTTATACTTTTTGTATGATTGAACATGACATAGATTTTATAAGCAGAATGTGTAATCCTGTTATAGTTATGTCTGAGGGATCAGTCTTATTTGAGGGTACCTCTGAGGAAGTAAAAAAAAATGAAAAAGTAATTGATAGTTATTTAGGAAGAGGTAATCAAAAAAATATGGATATTAAATAATGTCTTTTTTTGAAGGAAATCAAATGACAGCTGGTTATGGGAATGGGCCAGACATTATTTCATCATGTAGCATTAAAGTTAATAAAGGTGAAATAGTTGCAATATTAGGACCTAATGGTGCTGGTAAATCGACAGCAATGAAAGCTATGCTTGGCTTAATAAATTTAAAATCTGGTAATGTAAAAATAGATGGAAATGATATTTCAAAACTTTCACCTCAAGAAAGAGTAAAAGCAGGAATTTCATTTGTACCTCAAACAAAAAACGTTTTTTCTGAATTAACGGTAAGAGAAAATCTAGAAGTTGGTGCATTTTTGAGAGAAGATAATGTAAATGATGTTATTGAGGAAATTTATGAACTTTTTCCAATATTAAGAGAAAAAAGTTCTCAAGCTGTTGGACAATTGTCCGGAGGTCAAAGACAGCAAGTTGCTCTAGGTAGAGCTTTAATGATAAAGCCATCTGTACTGATGTTGGATGAACCAACTGCGGGTGTTTCCCCAATAGTTATGGATGAACTATTTCAACATATATTGAGAGTTAAGAAAACAAATGTTGGCATAATAATGGTTGAGCAAAATGCTAAACAAGCATTAAGTATTTCTGACCGAGGTTATGTTTTAGTTACAGGAGAAAATAAATTTGAAGGGTCTGGCAGTGAATTACTAGATGACCCAGAGGTAAGAAGATCTTTTCTAGGAGGATAATTTGGAATTATTAAATGCAATAATTTTATTACTAAATTACACTATTATCCCTGCGATTACTTATGGTTCTCAGCTAGCATTAGGTGCAATTTTTGTAACATTAATTTATGGAGTGCTGAGATTCGCCAATTTTGCGACAGGGGATATGATGTCTTTCGGAACAATGTTTGCAGTTTTGCTAACATATTATTTTCAATCAATAGGAATTGGACTAGGAATTTTTCCTACAGCACTATTAACTCTGCCTTTAGCAATCCTTGCTATGATTTTATATATGTTATTTATAGATAAATTTGTTTTTAAATATTATAGAGTAAGTAAAAGTGCACCAGTTCAGTTAGCTATGGTTAGTGTTGGTGTAATGTTTGTTACTCAAGCATTAATAAGGATAATAATTGGACCATTCGACAGAAGGTTTATGGATGGCGAAAAGTTTATTCTCAAAGCCTCTGAGTTTAAAGAAATAACAGGTCTAAGTGAGGGACTTACTATTAAATCTACACAGGCCATAACACTTGTGGTTACAATTATTTTAGTCTCAACATTATTTTGGTTCTTAAACAAAACTAAAACCGGCACAAGTATGAGAGCATACTCAGATAATGAGGATTTAGCCTTATTATCTGGTATAGACCCTAAAAGGGTTGTAATGATTACGTGGATTATAGCTGGATTTTTGGCAACAGTAGGGGGAGTTTTATACGGATTGGACAAAAGTTATAAACCATTTGTTTATTTTAATAATATGCTTCCAATTTTTGCAGCAGCAATTGTAGGAGGTATCGGAAATCCATATGGTGCGTTTTTAGGTGGTTATGTAATAGCTTTTGCAGAAATTTTTGTTACCTATGCTTATAAAAAGTTTTTTATTTACTTGTTACCTGAATTTTTAGAGCCAGATTCTTTAGTACAACTATTATCTACTGATTATAAGTTTGCAGTTTCTTTTTCAATACTAGTAATTGTCTTGTTATTTAGGCCTTCTGGTATTTTTGAGGGCAAAAAAATATGAGAAAATATTCTAATATAATTGCAGCTTATTCAATAATGTTATTTTTAATAATTATGGTTGGAGTATTTCAATCATGGTCAATTGCATTATCTATTTTAAATTATTGTTTAATTTCTGCAGTGATGACTATGGGGG
>MDTG01306145.1_pt1 | contig 13303 bp, 11 predicted proteins | sample 811421 | NCBI WGS metagenome assembly MDTG01 (sample SAMN05326645, study PRJNA326480) | marine metagenome | isolation source: seawater | place: Pacific Ocean: South East | collected 2011 | reverse complement strand
TGAACAAGTTTAGTCTTTTGTTTTGAATTTACTTTTGTATAACCAAAATTATAATCTTTTTTCATTATGCCAGAACTACCTGAGGTTGAAACAACAATTAAAGGTCTCGACGAGATCAAAAATCACATAATTCATAAAGTAATTATTCATACAAAACAACTTCGTTTTAAAGTACCTTATAATATTAATAAGAAGCTTAAAAATTCTAGAATATCTAAAATTAAAAGAATTGCAAAATATATTGTAATAGAATCAGATAGTAATTTTTCTCTAATTATCCATTTAGGAATGTCTGGCAGGTTAAAGTTAATATCTAATAAATTTAAAAGAGATAAACATGATCACTTTGAACTCATTCTATATAACAATAAAATCATAATATATAATGATCCCAGAAAGTTTGGTTTTATCGATATTGTTGAAACAGCAAATTTAAAAAAAAAGAAATATATTTCGAACCTTGGTATTGATGCTTTAAGTAAAGAGCTAAATTATAGCTACTTATCGAATAAAATTTCTAAATCAGAAGTCCCAATTAAACAAATATTGCTTAACCAGAAGATTATATCTGGTATTGGCAATATCTATGCATCGGAAATTTTATTTGATGCAAAAATATCACCTCTCACACCTGGCAATAAATTAAGAATTAGTCACATAATGAAACTAATTTGCTCTATTAGGAAAATTTTAAAAAAAGCTATAAAATTTGGTGGTTCTAGTATTAGAGATTACAAGTCTGCAGATGGAACTTTAGGCAATTTTCAAAAGAATTTCAAAGTTTACAATAAAGAAGGAAAAAAAATTGGCAAAAATAGCATTTTAAGGATTATTCAATATGGACGATCAACTTTTTACTGTCCAAATATTCAAAATATTAAATAATTCATTAACATATTTAATTGACTTACCTTATTTTAAATTTATAGACCCATTATGGCAAATCATATTTCGGCAAAAAAACGATCCAGGCAAAACAAAGTTAAAAATGCTGTTAATTCTCAATACCTATCAAAATTTAGAACTGCTCTAAACAAGTTCAACGCTTCAATTAAATCAAATAATAATGAAGAAATTCAAAAATCATTTAGTGTTGTCAACTCAATTTTAGCAAAAGCAGCAAAAAAAGGTATTTTTAAAAATGAAAACATATCCCGAAAGTTATCCTCTTTATCGAAACAAATTCAAAAAAATTAATTTTTTTTATTTTTTTTTACTTTTCTTCTTGCTAAAAATACTTAAAGAGTATTCACTACAGTTTTAAATTTGGTGATTTAGTTTTACGTCTTTCGGTTTTTTACGTAAAATTTTAGAAATAAAAAATCGTCTATTAGGGGGACAATGGACAATAATACTTTTACGTTCGATGAAAATAAATGGTCCTCTCTAAAAAAAGATTTAAAAAAAACTGTTGGTGATACTGCATACAATAATTGGTTAAAACATTTGAATTATGTTTCTTTTGAAGAAACTTCAATAACATTTTCTGTACCTACAAAATTTTTAAGAGATTGGATTGTTAATAACTATTCTGACAAGATAAAAAATGAAACTAAAAAATATATTAAAAAAATAGATATTATAAAGTTTGTAGTAAAGCCTTCTGGAGGGAGAATTGTACCTGGAACTACTAGAACAATTAAAAGTAGTGATAATCATTGGAAATCAACACTAGATGTCAGGTCTAATCAGACTTCTAACTATCCTAATGAGTTTGGAGCTCCTCTTGATCCGCGATTTACTTTTGATAACTTTGTAGTTGGCAAACCAAATGAACTTGCCTTTGCTGCATCTCAAAGAGTCTCTGAAGCAGATAAAATTACATTTAATCCACTTTTTCTTTGTGGGGGAGTAGGGTTAGGAAAGACACATTTGATGCATGCTATTGGTTGGAAAATTAAACAAAAACAACCAGACAGAAAAGTCATATATCTTTCCGCAGAAAAATTTATGTATCAATTTGTAAGAGCTCTAAGATATAAAGATACTTCTGCATTTAAAGAACAATTTAGATCAATTGATGTTCTAATGATTGATGATGTTCAATTCATTAGTGGCAAAGATAATACTCAAGAAGAATTTTTTCACACATTTAACGCTTTGATAGAGCAAAATAAACAAATTGTTATTTCCGCTGATAAATCACCAACAGATTTAGATGGTGTACAAGAAAGACTAAAATCAAGACTAGGATGTGGCCTAGTTGCAGATATTCATCCCACAACTTATGAATTAAGATTAGGAATTCTTATAGAGAAGGCACAAAAAAGAGGTGTAGAAATACCTCCGAAGGTATTAGAATTTTTATCTCATAGAATAATATCAAATGTTAGGGAAATGGAAGGAGCATTGAATAGACTAGTTGCCCACGGCACTTTAGTTGGTACTCCAATAACTATTGAGACTGCCCAACTTGTACTTCAAGATCTATTGAAATCATCCAACAAAAAAATTACAATAGAAGAAATTCAAAAAAAAGTAGCAGAACATTTTAATATAAGAATAACAGATATGCATTCACCAAGAAGATCCAGGTCAGTAGCCAGACCTAGACAAATTGCCATGTACTTAGCAAAATCTATAACTTCAAGGTCATTACCAGAGATTGGGAGAAAATTTGGAGGAAGAGATCACACAACTGTAATGCATGCAGTAAAAAAAATAGAAGAATTAAAACTAGCTGATATAAATTTCAATGAGGATCTTGAATTACTTAAAAGACTTATAGATTCTTGAAATAAATTATCATATTGTTAATTTATGAAATTTAAAATTTCAAAACTTAAATTATTTAAAAGTCTCTCACACCTCCATGGTATTGTTGATAAAAAAAATACGCTTCCTATTCTCTCTAATATATTAATAGAGGCAGAAAATAATAATTTAAAATTATCTTCAACTGATATGGATATTTCAATAATTGAAAAAATTGATTGTAATATATTAGAAAATGGTTCTACAACAATTAATTCTCAAATATTTTATGATGTTGTTAGAAAACTAGACGATAGTTGTGAGGTTGAAGTAATATCAAATAATGGAAAAATTCTAACTCTTAGAGCTAATGATTCACGTTTTTCTCTTGCATGTTTACCCAAAGAAGATTTTCCTATAATTGATCATCAAAATGATGGGATTAAAATTAAAATTAATTCAAGTATTTTGTTCAAATTAATTGATAAAACTAGATTTGCTATTTCAAATGAAGAAACCAGATACTTTCTAAATGGTCTTTATTTTAATATTTTTGAAGAGAACAATAAAACCAGTCTTACACTAGTTGGCACCGATGGACATCGCCTAGCAAAATTTAGTCACCATTTAGAACAAAAAATTGATCAAACAATGGGTGTTATAATTCCAAAAAAAACAATAAATGAATTATCTAAATTATTGTCTGATCTGGATATTGATATCGAAATAATTATTAGCTCGTCTAAAATTATTTTTTTTATTAATGATCTAGTTTTTATATCAAAACTGATTGATGGAACTTTCCCAGATTACAAGCGAGTAATTCCAAGTGATAATACTAATTCTCTTGAGGTAAACAGAAATAATCTTTTATCAGCAGTAGATAGAGTTAGCACAATAGCTAATGAAAAATCACCAGTAATTAAGTTTAAACTATTAAAAGGTATAATAAACTTAAATACAATCAATAATGACAATAGTACAGCTACGGAGGATTTAAATCTTAACTATGATGGTGATGAGCTTGAAATAGGTTTTAATTCAAAGTACATTATGGATATAGTAAATAATTTAGAAGATGAATTGGTAACTTTAAGTCTTAAAGATGGATCTTCACCAATAACTGCACAAGAAAAATCAAATCCGAATCTTATCTATGTACTTATGCCAATGAGAGTTTAGCAACTTTGGCAAAAATTAAAAAAATTAAATTAAATAACTTCAGGAATTTCAAAAAATTTGAATTAAGTTTCAATTCAAAAACTAATATTCTTTTTGGAGATAATGGTTCAGGTAAAACAAACATACTAGAGTCTATTTCATTGATATCAAAAGGTAGAGGAATAAGAAACTCTCAACTTGCAAATTTTATACGTAAAAATGAAAAAAAATTTTTAATTAGTAGTCAATTAGAAATTGATAATAATTCATATGATATAGATATATTTAACGATTACAAAGATGATAAATATAAAAAATTTATTAAAGTAAATAACGACTCCTCTAAAGAAAGTTTAAATTTTGTATACTCATCATTATCTTTTCTATTTTTTCTACCAGAAATGGAAAGACTTTTTCAGGCTAGCCCATCTTCTAGAAGAAATTTTATAGATAGATTTATTTTTTCATATGATAAAGAATACAATAAATTAATAAATAAATATAAAAAATTCATTTTTGAAAGAAGCAAAATATTAAAAAATTCTCACATTGATTTAAATTGGATAAATTTTTTAGAAAATGAAATATCTAAACATGGTCTTAAAATCTATGAGTTTAGACAAAAACAATTAATAAATTTAAATAAACAAATTAAATATTTAAATAGTTTAAATAAATATGAGTTTAAAATAGAATTAAATATTCAAGATAGCTTCTATAACTCTGATCTGAATTTAGACAATTATTTGGTTTCATTACATAACTCCAGAGAGTCTGATAAAATATTAGGTGGAGCTAAAATTGGTCCTCATAAATCAGATATTGATGCTAGAATAAACGATACTTTTGATGCCTCAAATTTATCTACTGGTCAGCAAAAAACTGTTGTTTTAATGCTTATTCTTGCTCAGTGCAATTTTTTAATAAATCAAAAAAAAATTCAGCCAATATTATTATTAGATGAAATATGTTCCCATTTAGATGTTTACAATCGTAAATTACTTTCAGATATGATTAATAACTTAGATATTCAATTTTTCTTAACTGGTACAGAAAAAAGTTTATTTTCTTTTATATCAACAAATGTAAATTTTTATAATATAACAGACTCATGAATACAGAATATTCATCAGATTCAATAAAAGTTTTAAAAGGATTAGAGGCAGTAAGAAAAAGGCCAGGTATGTATATTGGTGATACTGATGATGGATCTGGTTTACATCAAATGATATATGAGGTTCTTGATAACTCAATAGATGAATCCCTAGCAGGATATTGTGATAATATAGATGTAATATTAAATGCAGATGGAACTATTACAGTAATTGACAATGGAAGAGGAATTCCAGTTGATACTCATAAAACTGAAAAGATTCCAGCCGTTCAATTAATTATGACGGAGTTACACGCTGGAGGTAAATTTGATCAAAATAGTTATAAAGTTTCTGGAGGTTTACATGGCGTAGGCGTATCTGTCGTAAATGCCTTATCAGAATTTCTCATCTTAGAAATTAATAGGGATGGAAAAATATACAATATCGAATTTAGTAATGGAAAAGTATCAAAGGCATTAAATATAATAGGTAACTCAACGAAATATAATGATAAATACTATACAGGGACCAAATTAACTTTTTTGCCTACAAAGGATATTTTTAAAAATCTTGAATTTAATTTTAAAACTATTGAAAAGAGACTAAGAGAACTTGCCTTCTTAAATACTGGAGTGTCAATAAATTTAATAGATAAAAGACAGTCTAAAGATGTAGTTATTAATTTCAAATATGATGGTGGTATTCAAGAATATGTTAAATATCTTAATAAAGGAAAAAATTTAATTAATACTGAGCCTATATCCTTTAACGGTAATAAAAATAATATTTCAATAGAATGCTCTTTTCAGTGGACAGATAGTTATCATGAAAATACAATATGCTTTACAAATAATATTGTTCAAAGAGATGGGGGAACACACCTTGCTGGATTCAGAGGTGCTTTAACTAGATCTATAGTTAATTACATTAATAAAAATATAAAAAATTCCTTAAATATTACTGGAGATGATTCAAGAGAAGGTTTAACATGTATAATTTCAGTAAAACTTCCTGATCCTAAATTCTCTAGCCAGACAAAAGATAAACTTGTCTCTTCTGAAGTGAGACCAGTAATTGAGTCAATTAGCTTAAGTAAAATTGAACAATGGATAGAGGAGAATCCAGCTGAAATAAAAAAAATTATTGACAAAATTATAGAAGCATCAAATGCTAGAGAAGCAGCAAGAAAAGCTAGAGAATTAACTAGAAGAAAAACTGGTCTCGAAAATACCTCACTTCCTGGAAAACTTGCAGATTGCCAAGAAAAAAATCCAGAATTTTCTGAATTGTTTATTGTGGAGGGTGATTCTGCTGGAGGATCAGCAAAACAAGGAAGAGATAGGAAAAATCAAGCCATATTACCACTTAGAGGCAAAATACTTAATGTTGAAAGAGCAAATAACAAACAGGTACTAACAAGCAATGAAATTGGAACATTAATTACTGCAATTGGAGCAGGTGTTGGTAACCCTACTGATGATGTTACCCAAAACAAAGCAGAAGGAAAATTTGATTTAGAAAAAATGAGATATCACAAGATTATAATTATGACAGATGCAGATGTAGATGGGAGCCACATTAGAACTCTCTTACTAACTTTCTTCTATCGTCACATGAAGCCAATTATTGACTCTGGTAGATTGTATATTGCACAACCACCATTATATAGGATTAAAAAAGGCAATTCTACTGTTTACAAAAAAGATGAAAATAATTTAGAGGAATATTTAATAAATGAAGGAATTAAAAACACCATTTTTTATAATACGCAAAATGTGCAGATAGCTGGTGAACAACTTAAAGAGATAATATATCTTTCAAAAAAAACTAAGAGTTTAGTTACTCCTTTATTAAGAAGAATAGATAACAGTAGTGTTATAGAACATGCAGCAATTGTTCGAGCTTTTGATCGTAGAAATTTAGAAGATAGCACCATCGGTACAGAAATATCTAAGTATTTACAACGAAGATTAAATCTTATTTCAAACATTTCTGAAAAAACTTGGAAAGTATATCACTCTAAAAATAGTATAAATCTTGAAAGGGCTATAAGAGGTTTTACAGAAAAGTTTGTCATTGATGAAAATTTTATTATTTCTCCAGAAGCTAAAGCACTTAATGAAATCAGAAATGAATTAATGGAAAATTTTTATAGATTGAAAGAAAATGGTTCTGGAATAATCGAAAATAAAAGTGAAAAATATAAAATTTATGGACCTTTAGATTTAATAAATAAAATTTTAGAAATTGGAAAATCAGGTATTCAAATTAATAGATATAAGGGTCTAGGCGAAATGAACCCAGACCAACTTTGGGAAACAACATTAGATAAAAATGAACGAATTTTACTTTTAGTTAAGATCAATGAAATTGATGCTGCAAATAAAGCTTTTGAAGATTTGATGGGTGGTGAAACAGATGCAAGAAAAAAATTTATTTCTGAAAATTCCTTAAAAGTATCTAATTTAGATACTTAATCCAAATGAATACAATACTTCTTGGCAATTTGATTAAAATTCGCTGGATTGCTATATTAGGGCAATTATTAGCAATATTTGCAGTATCATTTATATTTAAAATTAAAATTCCATTTTTTGAAGCACTAGTAATAATTTTACTATCTATAGCAATTAATTTTTATTCATATTTTGAGGAGAGAAAAAATAAAACAATTAGTAATATAAAAGCATTTTTATTTTTATTATTTGATACTTTACAATTAGGCATTTTACTATTTCTAACAGGCGGAATAATAAATCCTTTTTCAATACTTATTTTGGCACCAGTAATTACTTCAGCATCATATTTACCAGCATTATTAACAGTAATTTTATCATTAATATCTATTATAACTATAATAGTTCTAAATTTCTTTTTTATTCCCTTAGATCTTGGTAACCAATTTATAATACCTCCGATTTACAACTTTGGTGTTGTTATTTCTTTAATTATTACTGTTATATTTATTGCGATATATGCATATCTTTTTGCAAGTTCATCACGTAAAATATCTAATGCCTTATCAGTTTCTAAGCTTCAAATACTTAATCAAAAAAAAATTACTGAAGTAGGTTCATTAAGTGCAGCAGCAGCTCATGAGTTGGGTACACCATTAAACACAATTTTTTTAATTTTAAGTGATCTATTAAAAAATGAAAAACTAAATGAAGATCAAAATATATATAAAGATATCAAATTATTAAAATCACAAGCAGAAAGATGCAAAGAAATTTTAAAAAAATTATCTCAAAATCCTCTTAAACTAAAAGATAATTTTTTTGAAAAAGTAAAAATAAGTGATTTAATAAAAATCAATTTTGACAAATTCAACAAAAATAAAGAATTAAGAATTTGTGATATAATTTTAAAGCCTGAACCTGAAATTATTTTCAGAGATGAGATGATGTATGCTTTGGGTAATATTATACAAAACGCAATATTTCATTCAAAAAAATTTGTGACTGTTGAATTAAATTATCATAAAAAAAATGTAGAGATTTTAATTAAAGATGATGGTATTGGTTTTTCGAAAGATATTGTTGATAGATTAGGAGAACCATATATTTCAAAAAATAATAACGGAATGGGATTAGGTATATTTATATCAAAAAATCTAATAGAAAATATGGGGGGCAAAATAAAGTTTTATAACTCCAAAGAAAATAGTGGGATTGTTGAAATAATTTTTGAAAACTCTATCTTATCATTATGAACAAAAAATTATTAATTGTAGATGATGACCTGCCATTCAGGGAGAGATTATCCAGATCTATGGAAAAAAGGGGATTTGATGTTGTTTCATCACCTAGTTTTGCAGAATCATTAGATTTAGTTAATAAATCAGATTTTGATTATGCTGTTGTAGACATGCGCTTGGAAGATGGATCAGGTTTAGAGCTAGTTAAACAAATACAAACGACAAGTCCTAACACTAGATCTTTGTTGTTAACTGGTTATGGAAACATAGCAACTGCAGTCGCTGCTATTAAATCAGGCGCAATTGACTATTTACCAAAACCAGCGGAAATAGATCAGATTTATGATGCATTAACTAATTCAAAAGAAATATTACCACCACCACCAGAAAATCCAATGACAGCTGATAGAATTAGGTGGGAGCATATTCAAAGAGTCTTTATACAATGTAATCGCAATGTTTCTGAAACAGCGAGAAGATTGAGAATGCATAGAAGAACATTACAAAGAATACTAAATAAACATGCTCCAAAAGAATAAAGAATTTATAATAACTAATAGCTTTATTCTATCCCTTAGTAACTTTTAAAAAAACATCTTCCAAGTCACTTTCAAATGTATTTATTTCTGAAAAATCAATATGATTTTTATAAAGAATATCAATTATTTCCTTTAAGTTAGTTTTATTTTTATCATAACTAATAGATAGTTTTGAACCTTCTTTAATTGGATTGTATGTAAGCAATTCATTTGGAATAATAAAATCTTTTGTAATAATAAATGAAACAGATTTATTTGATATTATGTTTAAAAGCTTATTTTTAGTATTTTCAATAATTTTTCTTCCAAAATTTATAATTGAAATATTATTACATAAATTTTCTGCTTCTTCCAAATAATGTGTCGTTAAACATATTGTAGTTCCATGACTATTTATTTCTCTAATATATTTCCAGACAGATGTTCTAATATCTATGTCGACACCTGCTGTAGGTTCGTCTAGTATTAACATTTCAGGACTATGAACAAGAGCTTTTGCAATAAGTAATCTCCTGCGCATACCACCAGATAAAGTTCTAGCATATGCATTTCTTTGATCAGTTAATTTTAAATTATGTAAAATTTCATCAGTTTTTCTATCTTTTTTTCGAATACCATATAATCCTGCCTGTAATTCTAATAATTCAATTGGTGAAAAAAATGGATCAATGTTTAATTCTTGAGGAACTATTCCAATCTTAAATTTACTTAACTTAGCATTCTTATCAATATCTACACCACAGATTTTTATATTTCCTGAATTTTTTTTTACTAATCCACCTAAAATATTAATAAATGTCGATTTCCCTGCACCATTTGGTCCTAATAGTCCATGGATACTTCCCTTTTTAATATTAATATCAAAATTTTCCAATGCCTTAATTTTCTTAGATCTTTTATAAAAAATCTTATTTACATTTTTTGCTTCTATTGAATAATTATAATCTGACATTAATGATAAATATTATATATTTAAATTTATTATGAATAAAAAGAAAAGATTGATATTAGTTGACGGTTCAGCTTATATTTTTAGAGCTTATTACGGCCTACCTCCAATGAACCGAGCTGATGGAACTCCGATAAATGCAGTTTTTGGATTTACAAATATGCTAGTAAAACTAATCGAAGACTATGGTAATGACAAAATGATTGTTATTTTCGATGCAGCTAGAGAAAATTTCAGAAATCAAATTTATGCAGAATACAAAGCAAATAGAGGAGATGCTCCTGATGATCTCATACCACAATTTCCTTTGATTAGGGAGTGTGTAAAGAGTTTTAATATACCTCAATTAGAATTAGAGGGATTTGAAGCTGATGATTTAATTGCTACTTATGTAAATTTAGCTCAAAAAGATAAAATTGAGACTATTATAGTTTCTTCAGATAAAGATTTAATGCAACTTGTTAGTAAAAATGTGACTATGCTTGATCCAATGAAAAATAAAAAAATAGAAATCAGTCATGTTGAAGAAAAATTTGGAGTTCAGCCAGATAAAGTTATTTTTATTCAAGCTTTAACAGGTGACAAAGTAGATAATATTCCTGGCGCTCCTGGAATCGGTCCTAAGACAGCATCTCAATTAATAAACGAGTTTAATGATATTGATAATTTGCTTAAAAATCTGGATAAAATTAAACAAGAAAAAAGAAGAAATATTTTAACAGAAGCCAAAAATGATATCAGACTAAGTTTAGAACTTGTAACACTAAAAAATGATGTCAAAATACCTGATAATATTGAAAAAATAAAAACATATAACGAACTGAAAAAAGAAAATAACAAAGTTTTTGAATTCCTTAAAGAACAGGGTTTTAAGTCAATATCTGAAAGATTAAAAACCAACTCTTTTATATATAGTGATAATGATAATATTACTCTAAAAAAAGGATCAGAACCAAAGTATCAATTAATTAATTCAAAGAATAATTTTGAAAAAATTTTAAAAGAAATTGAAAAGCATGGCATATGTGCAATTGACACTGAAACTAACTCACTTAATATTGAAAATGCTGAATTAGTTGGGATTTCACTTTGCTATAGTGATGACATTGCTTATTACATTCCAATAAACCATACTATTTTAAATGGATCAAAAAAAATTGATAATCAGTTAGAAGAAAAATATGTAGTTAATCATATAAATAAAATTTGTAAAAACGGATCAATACTGAAAGTCGGTCAAAATATAAAATATGATATCAGAATTCTTAATAAGTATGGTGTAGCTTTTAATTCAATTGCAGATACAATGTTAATTTCATATTCAATTGATAACGGTCTCCATAAACACAATTTAGATGATCTATCATTCCATCACTTAAACCATACAACAATTAAATATAAGGATGTAGTTGGTACAGGCAAAAATGAAATTACTTTTGATAAAGTAGATATTGATAAAGCAGTTAACTATGCTGCTGAAGATTCTTTATTAACATTTAAACTTTTTAAAAATCTTTATCCACGTTTAATTAAAGATAGAGTAAATTTTGTTTATAAAAATATAGATTTACCTCTTGTAGATGTATTATCAAAAATTGAAGCAAACGGTATTGAGGTAAATAAAAAATTTTTAACAAGTTTGAGTAAAGATTTTGAAAATGAAAGCAAGAAACTTGAAAAGAATATTTATAAATTATCAAAACAAGAATTTAATATTGGTTCACCAAAACAATTAGGGGAAATATTGTTTATTAATCTTAAAATACCTGGTGGAAAAAAAACAAAATCAGGCACGTTTTCTACCGATTCCTCAACTTTAAGTAATTTGGCTGCAGATGGATTTAATATAGCACAATTAGTTCTTGATTGGAGAGAATTAACAAAACTTAAATCTACATATACTGATTCACTTTTTAGAATGACAGACAAAAATAGTAGAGTTCATACTTCATTTGGCTTAGCCAATACATTAACTGGTCGATTAAGCTCAACAGAACCAAATCTTCAAAATATTCCAATTAGAACTGATAATGGAAAAAAAATACGTACCGCTTTTGTTAGTGAAAAAGGAAAAAAACTAGTTAGTTTTGACTATTCCCAAATAGAACTTAGATTAGCTGCCGAAATTTCAGGCGATATAAATTTTATTAATGCTTTTAAGAATAATGAGGACATCCATGCTTCAACGGCAAAGGAAATATTCAATCTTAAAAATTCTAAAATTGATAATGATCTTAGACGTAAAGCTAAGGCAATAAATTTTGGAATTTTATATGGCATTAGTCCATATGGTTTAGCAAAGCAACTTAATATTTCAAACACAGAGGCTAAAGATTATATTAATGAGTACTTTACTAAATATCCAAAGATAAAAAAATATATGGAAGATCAAATTGATTTTGCAAAAACTAATAAATTTGTTGAAACAATTTTTAAAAGAAAGATTAACATTAAAGGAATTGCAGATAAGAATTTCGCTGTTAGAGGTTTCGCTGAAAGACAGGCAATTAATGCGCCAATACAAGGAAGTGCGGCTGATATTATTAAGTTAGCTATGATTGAAATTCATAATGAAATAGAACTTAAAAAGATTAATGCTAAAATGCTTTTGCAAGTTCATGATGAACTCATATTTGAGGTTGATAATAACAAATATGATAATTTGATAAATAATGTTAAAATTATTATGGAGTCAGTACATTTAAAATATAAAGATTTTGAAGTACCATTAACAGTAGATTATGGTTCTGGGGATAATTGGGGTGAGGCTCATTAAGCTTACTTATGTATATCAAAAAAACAGTTAAAAAACGAAACCCCTATGCTCGAGATTTAAAATTACCGAAGTATAGGCAAAGAATTGTTAGGAGCAAAAAAACTTATACTAGAAAAGGAATTAAAAAAATTGTTTAAAATTCTTCATCAAAAGAGTTAATTGCAAACCATTTTTCAAGTTCATGGTAGCCGCCAATTTTTTCTCCGTTTAAAATTATTTGAGGAAAAGTTTTTGCATTTGGAAATTTTTCAAAAAAATCATCTCTAGTATAATCTGTATCTAACATATAAATCTTTGGATTATATTTGGCTAAACGCAACTTAGCTCTATCACAGTAACCACAGTTAGTTTTAGAATATATTTCAGCTTCCATTAAAAGGCTTCATCAAAACT
>MDTG01184558.1_pt1 | contig 13303 bp, 17 predicted proteins | sample 811421 | NCBI WGS metagenome assembly MDTG01 (sample SAMN05326645, study PRJNA326480) | marine metagenome | isolation source: seawater | place: Pacific Ocean: South East | collected 2011 | reverse complement strand
TGATAAATTATTAAAATTAAAAGGGTATTATAAAAAACTATATGAAATGCAGTACAGGAATATTATTAATTAGTAAAGTTTAATGTTTTTTAGATTCAATTTGCTGTTGATATAACTTGTAGTAACTTCCTTTAATTCCTAATAAAGAAGAATGGTCACCTTGTTCGATAACCTTTCCGTTTTCAATAACTATTATTTTTTTAGCGAGCTTTACTGATGAAATTCTATGAGAGATAATAATTGATGTTTTCTCTACCATGATTTCTTTTAAATTTTCTAAGATTATATTTTCAGTTTTTGTATCTACCGCTGATAGACAATCATCAAGTATTAAAATTTTAGGTTCTTTAATGATAGCTCTAGCTATAGATATTCTTTGCTTCTGTCCTCCTGAAAGAGTAATTCCTCTCTCACCAATTTTAGTCTTAAATTTATTAGGGAAAGACTCTATATTTCTTATTAAGTCAGAGTTTTCTGCGGCCTTTTTAACTTTCTCAAAGTTATCATCTACTGATCCAAATAAGATATTATTTTCTATTGTGTCTGAAAACAAGAAAACATCTTGAGGCACATAACCGATTTGTCTTCTGAAATATGATATATCTAAGTCTTTAATATCAATATTATCAATCAGAATTTTTCCACTGTCAATATCAAATAACCTGAGTATACTATTTGCAATAGTACTTTTACCCGAACCAGTTGAGCCAATTATACCTAGTGAATCTCCAGAATTTAATTTAAATGATACGTCATGCATACCCTCAATTCCTGTGTCTTGATACTTAAAATCAACATTTTTGAATTCTACTGAACCCCTAATATCTATCTTTTTATTTTTTGAAGACATGATGGTAGTTTTCTCATCAAGAAACTCATTTATTCTTCTTTGGGAAGCAGATGCTCTCTGAACAATACTTGTTATCCAGCCTAAAGCTGTTACTGGCCAGGTTAATAAGTAAACATATATAAGAAATTCTGCTATATTTCCAATTGTTAAATTTCCATCAAAGACCTCAACTGCTCCAACATATACAGTAATCATTATGCTTAATCCTATAAGGGTCATAATCACTGGAAAAAAAAGGGAAAGAACATATTGAAGTTTTATAGATTTATCTTTGTAATCATTGCTTTTATCGGTAAAAACTTTTGAAAAATTCATTTCTCTAACAAAAGATTTAATTAATCTTATTCCTGAAAAAGTTTCTTGAACATATGTTGATAGATTAGAAAGAGATTTTTGAATTTCTTCTGATCTTTTATTGATGATGTTTTGAACAAAATAAATACAAATGACTAGGAATGGCAAAGGGACTAAACTATAGAACGCTAAATTTGAATTTATATAAAACATAAATGGAATTACTATCAACATGAGTATAGTAACATTCATTCCATACATTAGTGCGGGACCAAGGTACATTCTTACTTTACTGACATCCTCTGAAATCCTATTCATTAAGTCACCAGTATTATTTCTTTTATAAAAGTCTAGAGGGAGAGTTTGATAATGAAAAAAAATATCATTTTTTAAATCATATTCTATATTTCTTGAAGCAACTATAATTGTCTGCCTCATCATATACATGAAAAATCCACGTATTATTGCAGCTAAAATTATTCCAGATGCATAAAATAATACATCTTTTAAAATTTTTGCTTTAATTAATTCATCTCCGTTTTCGTAATCATAGAAACCACTTTCAATTAGGTTAAATGTCTCTCTTATTAACGTTGCAGGAATGATTGCAAAAACTGTGGAAATAAGAATAAATATTACCCCAATTGTATAATAATACTTATACTTTAAAATGTATTTATTTAAATAGGAAAGGTCTTTCAAATTTTTTATAAATTTAATGATCTAACTAATTGTAAAACTATTACTTAATATCATAATTATGAGTATAGAACAAAATAATTCCGTTTTTGATAAGATTAAAAATGATAATCATGAGCAACTTGTTTTTTGTAATGATGAATCGTTAGGCTTGAAAGCTATAATTGGTATTCATAACACAGCATTAGGTCCTGCGATAGGAGGAACTAGAATGTGGAATTATTCTTCAGATAATGAGGCGTTAAGAGATGTAATAAACTTGTCTAAGGCTATGAGCTACAAGTCTTCTTTAGCCGGATTAAATGCAGGAGGGGGAAAAGCTGTAATAATTGGAGATCCTAAACTTAAATCAGAATCTTTTATAAAGAGGTTTGCTGATTTTATAAATGATTTAAATGGAAAGTATTGGACAGCACAAGATGTAAATATGTCAACGCAAGATCTAGTTTGGGTAAAGGAAAGAAGTAATTTTGTGGTAGGACTTCCTAAAGAGAATGGTGGTCTTGGTGATTCTTCTTCTCCGACTGCTTATGGAGTTTATGTTGGTATTAAGTCCGCTATTAAACATATAACAGGAACTGATAGCCTGAAAGACAAGAAAGTTTTAGTTCAAGGAGTAGGTAATGTAGGAAGAAAATTAGTTAATCATTTACTAGATGAAGGTGCAATTGTTTCTGTTGTTGATATTAATAAAACAAATATTGAAAAACTTTCTTTGGATAAAGTTACTGTAGTTGAAGAAAAAGAAATATATGATAAGCCTTATGATATTCTATCTCCTTGTGCTCTGGGAGGAACAATAAATGTTAATTCTCTAAAGAATATTAAGTGTGATATAATTGCTGGAGCAGCAAATAATCAGTTAGGTGATGACGATCACGTAACTAATATACTTCAAGAGAAAAAGATATTATATGTTCCTGATTTCTTAATTAATGCCGGTGGGATAATTAGTGTATATCACGAACAAATTAATGATATTGATGAGAGAAAGGTCATGAAAATGACCGAGTCAATATATGATAAGGTCTCTGAGGTATTAGACCATTCCATTAAAAATTCAACTTCAACAAATTATTCAGCAATTGAATTAGCTAAAGATAGAATTAAGGAAAATTCCAAAAAGTAATTACATTTGCACTTCGTTCTTTAATTTGAAGTTTTATGATAAACAGAAGAACCCTGAGGGTCAAAGTCTTACAATTATTATACTCGTTCTATCATCAGTCTGTGCAGAGTGGAGATATCCCTAAACTTCAATTAAAAATCTCAAAGGAATTAGACAAATCAATTAAAGAAATAGAAAAAAACTTTTATGACATCTTAGCTATATCAATTATTTTAAAAAAAATAAATGAAGAGAAAAGAGAAATTGCGAGAACTGAAAAGATTAAAAAAAGCAAATCTCGATTTAATTTATCTGATAATAAGGTCGTAAATTTTATTGAGACCAATAGTAGAGTAATTGACGGATTAATTAAATATGAAAACAAATGGGATAAAGAGACCGAAGAGATAAGAGTTTGGTATAATATTTTATTAGAAGAAGATTTTTATAAAGATTATATAAAAATTGAAAACCCTACTTTTGATGATGATTATAATTTTTTTGTTGAGTTATCATTAAAGTTTCTTATCAAAAATGAAGTTATCATAAAGTTCTTTGAAGAAAATAATATTTTTTGGAGTGAAGATTTTTTAATTGTAAGATCAATGTTAAAAAAGACAGTTAAATCAATGAATTCATCAAATTTTAATACATTTGCTGTCGCAAGTTTGTCTGAAGACATTAAAGAGGATTTAAAATTTGCTAGTTCTTTGTTTGATATTGTTGTCCAAGATACCAATGAATATGATGTGTATATAAAAAAATATGCTAAGAATTGGGACTTGGAAAGAATTACATTAATGGATAGATCAATACTCAGAATGGGTATCGGAGAGATGCTAACTTTTAGTAATATTCCGATAAAAGTCACTATCAACGAATGTATTGATATCGCAAAAAATTATAGTTCACCAAAGAGCGGGAAATTTATAAATGGTCTTTTAGATGTAATTTCATTAAATTTGCATAAAGAAGGTAAATTGATTAAATCAGGAAAGGGTTTAATTGATAATAAATAAATAGATATGAGTAAAAATTCAACAAATTCATTTATAAGCTTAATTGTAGGGCTTGTAGTCGGAGGAATAATTGGAATATTATTTGCTCCTGATAAGGGAAATAATACTAGAGATAGATTAAATTTCAGATTAAATAGATACAAAAGAAAATTAGAGGATCTTCTTGAAGATATTATGGATGAGAAAGATTCTATAGAATCAGATGCTAAAACTAAAAGTTAGAAAGTAGTTAATGATGCTAAAAGTAAGGCGGAAAAATTACTAAAAGATGTTGATGGTATTTTATCAAAAATTAAAGAAAACTAAATTATTATGAGAAAAATTATTTCTATATTTTTAATGTCACTACTTGTTTCTTGTGGATCACAAGTGAGTGATTTGGAGTTAAGAGTAGCAAAGCTTGAAACAGAAATTGCTTCAATGAGAAAAGGTGGAGGCCTTACTTCGTTAGTCCCTGCTGGAGCATATCCTCAGTTTGCTTTTCAAGAAGAAGAATACAATTTCGGAGATATAAGAGATGGTGATGTTGTAAGTCACGTTTTTAAATTTACTAACACAGGAGAAGCTCCGTTGGTTATTTCAAAAGCTACAGCTGCATGTGGTTGCACCGTGCCTCAGTGGCCAAAACAACCAATACCTGTTGGCGGATCTGGAGAAATTAAAGTACAATTCGACTCAAGTAATAAGCCAGGTATGCAGAATAAAGTTGTTACAATAAGTGCTAATACTGAGTCTAAAGTGAAAAAGCTTTTGATAAGAGCTCAGGTGAATCCTAGATCATAATCAAATAGATGATTTTACTTCAATCTTTAGGTTCTGGTTTAGCTCAGTTATTTTTCCCTATTGCAATAGTAGTAGTCGCCTACTTTTTTATTTTAAGACCTGAACAGAATAAGAGAAAGAAACAGTCTGATTTTGTTTTAGGTTTGAAGAAAGGTGATAAAGTAGTTACTGCAGGAGGAATGCACGGTAAAATTATTTTAATTGAAAAGCAGACCGTAACATTAGACGTAGACAGAGGCACCAAGGTGAAGTTTGATAAAAACTCTATCTCTTTTGAAATGTCCTCATCTAATAATTAAAATATGAGGATTAAAAATCCTTTATCTGTTATCTCTCAGCCTAAAATTTTTTTCTACTGCTTTTTAGCTGGCTCACTAATTTGGTTATTTAATGAGTTAAATAACAGGTCTAATGCTACTATCTTTTACCCAATAAATTTTGAGTACGATGAGCCTGAAAATTTTATTGAAATTGAACCTAATCCAAATTTAGTTGAGATTTCAATCAATGGCACTGGTTGGAACCTGTTAAGGAATTTATTTAAAATTAATATAAAGAAGGCAGAATATAAACTAAATAATCCCGCTCAGATAAAATATGTTCCCTCGAGTTCACTAATTCCAAATATTTCAGAGTCATTAGAAAACATTAGTTTAAATTATGTGGTTACAGACTCTGTTTTCTTTAATATCGAATTAAAAAAAACAAAAAGTTTAATGTTAAAATTTGATAGTTTGGGAGTCGACTTAAGAGATAATTTTAAAGTAGTGAGTGACATCATTATTTCTGATGAAATAATTAGTGTTCAAGGCCCGGAATCCTTAATTAATAATTTGCCAGATGAATATCTTCTTAAATTAAAAGAAAAAAACATTAGTAGGAATATTAATTCAAATATTTCAATTGAACCATTTGGTAACTTTTCTGAAGTCAGCCCAAATATTGTAACTGTTAATTTCTTAGTATCGGAATATATAAATGATGAAATTACTCTTGATCTAAAATATGATGAAGATGGTTATGATATTGACACTACTATAGTAGTAACTTATGAGATGGAAAAGGGTATAAAATTAGATGATGAGGACTCTCTTTATTTATCTTATAAAATAATAAACGAAACCATAATTCCTGAAGTATTAGGAGCTTCAAAAATTGAAGTAATTGATCTTATACCAAATTCAATTAAATTAGATAGATGAAACCTCATTTAATAGGTATTACCGGAGGTATTGGTTCTGGTAAGTCTACTGTATCTCAAATCATATCTCATCTTGGATATAAAGTATATAATTCAGATGTCAGAGCTCATGAAATTATTAATGATAATAAATTAGTCAAGGAGAAGCTAATTAAAAGTTTTGGGCTGGATATTTATGAGAAATCTAGTTTAAATAAGGAATATGTTTCTAAACTCATTTTTAATAATGAGTCAGCAAAAATTAAAATTAATTCCATAGTTCACCCTGAAGTTATAGAAGATTTTAAGAATTGGGTAAAAGTAAATAATAAAGAAAAAATTCTTTTTAAGGAATCTGCTCTTCTTTTTGAGTCTGGTTCTTATCAAGAGTTAGATAAGGTTATATATGTTTATTGTGATAAAAAAATTAGAATAGAAAGAATAATAAAAAGAGATAGACATAGGAGTATAAATCAAATTGAAAATATTATTAAAACTCAGATAGGTTCAGAGAAGGCTAAAAAGTTAACTGACTACATATTGGTGAATGACCAGAGGAGATTACTTCTGCCGCGTTTGGTTAAACTTCTTGAAGACATATCAGTCATTTGAAATAATTAGTTTTTTTTTTTCATAACTTTATCTTCTAAAAAGAAATTAAATCTAACACGAATTATATAAAAACAGAACCATGAAAAATCTTATTAAATTAATTTTATCAGTAACCCTATTATATAGTTGTGCAGGGCCTAGCTCAGAACAAAAGGCAGTAATAGATGCCCAGGCTCAGACCGAAAAAGATCTTGAAATGTACAGATATGTTTGGGGAGAATTTTTTAAGGGAGATACAGCTATAGTAAATGAAAAATATTTTACGGAGGATGTTGTAATTGTTACACCAGAAGGAAACCTTGTTGGTATCGAAGCGGTTAAGAACTTTTATTTAAATTATTTTTTAGGATTTTCTGATGTTGAATTTACAATTGTTGACGCGTTTGGTCAAGGAGATAAAATTGTAAAGTATTGGAACTTTAAAGGCACTCATACTGGAGATTTTTTTGGGATACCAGCTTCAGGAAATAAATTAGATTTGTCAGGGACAACACTAGTTAGTATAAAAGAAGGAAAAATTGCTAGAGAACAAGATTTTTTCGATATGATGTCAATGCTAAATCAGTTGCAGCAAAACTCAGGTGATGTTACAATTGATGCTCAAAATCAGGGTGTGTTGTAAATTATTTACTAAAGTATTTAGATGAGACTAAGCTTGAAATTAATAATTATATTTCTGATATCTTCCTTTTCATTGAGTGGTCAAAGTTATGATTACTCTAAAAAACATGAATTTTCTTACAGAGATATTAATAAACTCAACAGTTTAGGTTTAGACATAGAAAATAAAACATATGATGATCTCAAGCTCAGATACATATTGTCTGTACACAAGAGAAGTAAATTGAATAATGTTATAGGAACAATTTTTAGGACAGGATCATACGTTGCAGGTGGTTTTGGTGTACTTATTCTAGCAACAGCTCCTTACCAAGACACTGGATTAGGTGCGGGCATTGCAACATTATTTGGAGCTGCTTTCGTAAGCGTAGGAGTAATTGGATATGGTGTGTCTGTACCATTTAAGATGGCATCTAAAAGGAGAGGTTTTGAGAGGGATATTATGATCCAGAAGTTAATTGAAAAAAATATTGAAAACATTAAAACAAAATCTGAATTATGAAAAAAGTATTCTTCTTTATATTATTTTTTTCTTGTGGACCTAATTCAGAATTAGGTAATATTGATTTTACTCAGCACGTAGACTCTAATAATCTAAGGATATTTGGGAAAGAAGACGTCAGCCTTGAATTTTTAAATAAAGTTGCTCAGTCATATGGCGCAATGTTTCAAGATAACCAAAAAATAGATGCTTCGATGCGTTCTAAATATCTTTCAATCTCAAAAAATGAAAATGTATACCAGAGAGTTGGTCTAGAAGAATCCCATGAGAAAAATGAGAGATATACTGACGGTTTTCCACCGAGACCTTATAGACATAACGTTACAGATTATATATGGGAGATGAATGTTGGTGGTAAGGATCAGATAGGAGAAGTTATTGAACACCTTCTTCATACTGTTACTACAGTTATTCTAAATCTTTCATATCCTGAAGACTGGGGATATATGAATTCATCTTCCAGGCTTTCTTTGGCAATGCAGGAGGCAGTCGACAAAGGTGTATATGACATTTCTTCATATGAAGAGATGAAAGGAGATAAGGAGGCATACAGAAAGGTTATAACTCAAGAGTATGCGTACTGGCTCATTCTCGCTGAATGGGATTATTATGTTACTGCCGGAAAGAAAGAAGCTGGAATTTCTGGTAACGGAGAATTTACTTTAGGGACACCATCCGATATCCAAAATAACTTACCCCTTGGACATCAGCTTTATGTGGATTATGTTGAGAAAATTTTAAGTGTACCAGATAAAAATCTTATTAGTTCACTCTTTTAGTAAAAGCTAGTTATCAGATTTATCTAATCTATCTTTTATGAGATCATAAAATTTTGCGAGTGATATATAGAATTGAGGAATTAACCACATTGACCAAATAAATAAGGTAAATACGCTAAGAATTATATATAAAAAAAATCTAAGGCTTAATCCCAATAATTTTAATTTATTTCCTTTCATAATTAAGGCACTCTTCTTGAAGATACCTTTAATATCTAAATCTTGATTTTCTGATAGAATAAAGAATACTTGAGAGAACATAAGTGCCCATATAATTCCTGGAATAATAAATAAAATAAAACCTATTATTATAATTAATAAATATAATAATCCTACAGCCGCTGATTTAGGTAAAAACTGAAACCCTCTAAATAAATATCTTATATTAATTTCTTTTCCTCTTAGGATAGCTAATGAAAAAGTTGCTAATCCTACATTTAGAGCTGGGTTTATTAAAAATCCCCAAATTAAAAATAATAGAATCCCCGGAATTTGAAACCGAGAAATTATAATTGATATAAGCTCTTGATTTTGAGGAATTGAAACTAATATAGAGACAATTATATAGGGTAATATTACCTTAGAGTATTTTCCTTTTAGAGTAGATTTTGAGTATTTAATTATTTCTGAATTTGTCATAATTTCCTGTTAATGTTTCTTTTTACTTCTTTCAAGATAATAAAATAATAATAGAGTGGGTGTTTGGGATAATGCTAATATGTTCTTAAAAAAAGCATAGAGACCACGATTTTGAGATTTGATATAAAAATTTTAGATTGATATATGGAAAAATTAATTGAATTAAGAAATAGAATTGAAAAAACACTGATTAAATAATCGTATACTAATAGCTTATATTATTTATTCTAATGAAATATATTATAAAAAACGCCACATTTATATTAAACAATTTAAAATGAAATCAAATAATAAAACCGGAAGGTTCGTAGAATTATTATTCCTATTATTTTTTCCTTTTTTAATTTCTTGTAATGAAGAGACTACTCCAAAATCACCAAAGGATTCATTATCTCTAACCTTAAACTCGGAATATGCAAATCAGTCAAATGCTAATGTTGTTACGTGTGGAATATTTGCAATATGGTGGGATAAAAATTTTGATCATAGTCATTTATCTGAATCAGAGGTCACATGCGAATACTTGAAAGAGATAAGGGAAACATCCTTGAGTGAATTAAATATGTTTGATCCTCCAAATCTGGATGCTGGATACTTTGTTAATATTTATATACATCACGATAATGATATATTTCCATCAAATTGGGGAAATGGGGTAGGCACAGATTCGTATGGGGTTCCTTATTGGGCAACTGGTCATGGTGGAGCTGTTGAAGCACCCAATGTTTTTCATGAAGGATTTCATATCTTTCAATATAACCAAAACTCACCTGGTTTTAGATATTCTGGTGATGGTATGTGGTATACAGAAGCTACCGCACAGTGGTTTGCTTTTACATATACTGAACAAAACAACAACTCCATTGTTGAAGCTGCGTCCCTGGTAATGAATCCTCAAATAACACTTTGGCATAGTTTTCAAAATAGGGCACCTAACGACCCTGTAACTTGGTTATTTGAGGTAAGACAATATTCTATGCATGGTTATCTATATTATCTTACAGATGTAGAGGGAGTAGACCCAGAATACATTACTAGTGGTTTTTCAGAAAATGTTGAAATCACTCCTCAACAGTATCATTATGAAAAAATAGGTAGTTCAAAATTACGAGAGTATTTTGGAAATTGGGCTGCAGCTAACACATCAGACTTGAGTTATCTTACTAGAGGGCAGGTTGCTAGGGCTTATCAAGAAGTTAATGGTTTAATTAATGCTGGTGTTACTTCTGCAGAATATATAAACACCTACGCAATTCAAGTAGATGCAAATAATTTAGAAAGTTCTTATGAGCCACCTTCTGACTTACGACCCCGTAGTTGGGCTTATAATGTAATTAGAGTTTTTAACACAGCTAATAAAACATTTGAAATAGATTTTTCTGGATCGGAAAAGGGTTCGCAGGGAGCTAGTTCTTATTTTGAAAATAGGATTGTAACAAAATCAGGAAATAAATATTCTACACTTAATTTCGATTTAGGTAATGGATTATCTGGAAAGAAATCTATCACACTAGCAAATGATGAAGACGAATTTTATATTGTGGTTGCCTCTGTACCTGAGCAATTTTCTGGAAATCAAAATTATAATTATACTATTTCATTAGTAGAATAAATGTGAAACAATAAAATGGTAATATATTTATAGTGTTGCCGTTTTTTTTATTTTTTAATATGTCAAGAAAAATTTTCTATTCTCTTTATTTGTTATTAATTCCTTTAGTTGGAATGGCTCTTACTGATGAGATCAAGTGGAGCATAATAGATTTTATTATTATGGGGTTTTTGCTAACACTCCTTGGTTTTGGAATTAATTTTATAATTAACCAGTCTAAGAATTTAAAAAACCGAATCCTATACATTGGGATATTAGTTTCAATATTTTTGCTAATATGGGCTGAATTAGCAGTAGGTATTATTGGAACTCCCCTTGCTGGTAACTAGGTCATAAATTAATTTTATTGTAAAGTAAATTTTAATAATTGGAAGAAAAATCAGACTCTAACCTTTTACTCCTTTTGAATACAGACTTTTAATCTTAATGGCCTTGTTACTTAGACTTTTCTTATTTAGTTTATTCTATAACTAGCTTATAGTCATATAATTGAGTTGCAACTAAAATATCACTATTATATTCTCTTATAGAATAAATTAGTCCATTTTTCATTTTAAATATCCACACATATTTATTATCGTACTCTCCATTTTTTCCTGTAGCATCTCCTTCTTGTATTATTGCTACTCCATTCTCATCTGAAATTGAATCAACCGTCTTTAAAATTATACCATTAGGAAGAATTTCTGGGATTATATCTTTAAAATATACATCAAACAAATTTTCTTTATCCCAAATCTTTCCTCCTTGTTCAATAATACCCATCCAAGCAAATGTGAAATCTTCGTGAAGTAAGCTTTTTGCTTTTTGTGGGTTAGCAATAATATTATCAAGAAATGATTGAGCCATTTCAAAATTTTTCTTCTTAACAGAATCTTCTTTAGATACTGAGCAAGAGATTATTAAAGTTGAGATTAAAAGGATAAATGATTTTTTCATAATTAAATATTAATGTTTATTAGTATTATTCTTCCTCTATAATAACACCATTTGCAAGAAATGTCATTGAAATCTCAGGATCTATAATCTTACTTATTTCTTCTTTAGATTTACCTGCATCCTCTGCATAATGTCTAAGTTGCGCAACACTTAATGTGTCTACTGATAGTTTTCCGTTAATAATTGTTTTATTTCCTACAACCCCATCTTTAGGTACAAAAAAACCATAATCTTTGAATCTTACAAGAATTGTATCTTCCTCTGCTTTAATTTTCATCCAGCAACCCTTCATAGGACAAGTTGATAATATTTCAGCTTCAATTTGAATGAGATCCTCGGTATTATTTAAAAAACTTTGTTTATTAACAGAATAATTTTTGATATCTAAAGCAGAAAATTCTTCACCATAATAATTTGATGAATCTTGTGAACTAGCATTATTTAAGTTTACAAATAATATGATTAAAGTATAAAATAAAAGTCTCATCAATTTTTAGTTTTATTAATTAATTTAAATTTTTGAATAGAATTATTTAAAATGTCTCCTACGTAGATATTTCCATTTTTATCTATTTGAATATCATGATACCTTGCTTTATGACCATTATATAATCCACTCCTTCCAAATCTTGATTTTTCATTTAAGTCCAGATCCAAATATATTATATCAGATCCTATAGGCATTAAATTTTCTAAACCAATATAATCTATTCCGAGAATATAGTTATCGTGATTATTTACATTTACGGAATATAGCTGTCCAATAGATTTATTTTTCCATTCAGTAATAAAATTTCCCAATGAGTCAAATTTTTGTATTCTATTATTTTCTCTATCTGCGACATAAACATTCCCATTTTTATCTAGGTCTAAACCGTGAGGTATATTAAATTCATTTTTATTTTTCCCAAGTATTCCCCACTCAAATAGATAAGTACCGTTTTTAGAAAATTTTATTATTCTACTATTTCCATATCCGTCGCTTACATAAAAAGATCCATCATCAGCTACTGCTATATCTGTAGGTAAGTTAAAATGATATGAATCATTCCCTGGCTCATTTTTTTTACCGAGAACCATCAACTCTTTTCCATTGGAATCATATTTGATAACTTGATGTAAACCGACATCAGTTATCCACACATTATTTTCATTATCAATTTCTAATCCGTGAGGCATAATAAATAAGTTTGCACCCCAAGAATTTATAATTTCACCAGATTCATTATCTATTTCAATAATAGTGTTTTCTTTAATTTTTTCCTTCGGCATAGGAGTTTGCCAAGATCTAGATGCCCTATGAAATACAACTAAGTTTTGATTTGATTTTATTGCTAAACCAGTTGGATTACCTAGCATAAAATTATCTGGAATTTTAGGCCAATTCTCTACTAGCTCTTGTGCATTTTCTTTTTCAATATTGTTTGAGCAACTTAGAAGAATTAATAATAGAAAATAATTGAAAACCTTTTGCATAGTCTGTAAATAAAGAGCCTTATGTGAGATATTTAAATTCAACAAACTTTAATTGCAATCAATTGTAAAATTAGGTTTTGGAAGAGTCCAGTGATTCCCCCAATAAGGACCAAAACCATCACAATTAGTAACTTTACTTACATCCCAACCGCTAAGGTCCTGATTAAACTTATTGTTACCTGCAAACATC
>MDTG01130997.1_pt1 | contig 13303 bp, 14 predicted proteins | sample 811421 | NCBI WGS metagenome assembly MDTG01 (sample SAMN05326645, study PRJNA326480) | marine metagenome | isolation source: seawater | place: Pacific Ocean: South East | collected 2011 | reverse complement strand
GGCTTACTGGCTCATTGCATATGACAATTGAAACAGCAATTCTGATAGAGACATTAAAAGATCTTGGTGCTGACGTACGTTGGGCAAGTTGTAATATTTTTTCTACGCAGGATGAAGCTGCAGCTGCAATTGCTAAGACCAAAACTCCAGTATTTGCTTGGAAAGGTGAAACCCTAGAAGAATATTGGGATTGTACTTTACAAGCACTGACATTCAAAAATAACTTGGGACCAAATCTTATTGTGGATGATGGTGGTGATGCGACTTTATTAATTCATAAAGGATATGAATTGGAAAACTATTTTAATAAATACAATAAGCTTCCAAAAATCACTTCAAAAATCGATGAAGAAATAGTTATTGAAAAACTTTTAAGGAAAGTTCATAAAATCAATTCAAATCATTGGCATAATCTTGTTCCTGAAATTATAGGAGTTTCAGAGGAAACGACAACAGGCGTAGCAAGGTTACAGCAAATGGTAGAAGATGCTAGTTTATTATTTCCAGCATTTAATGTAAATGATGCAGCAACCAAATCTAAATTTGACAATCTTTATGGATGTAGAGAATCTTTAGCTGATGGAATTAAACGCTCAACAGAAATAATGCTTGCTGGAAAAACTGTTGTTGTTTGTGGTTATGGAGATGTTGGTAAAGGTTCTGCACAATCAATGAAATCATATGGTTGCAAAGTTATTGTAACTGAAATTGATCCAATATGTGCTCTGCAAGCAGCTATGGAAGGATTTGAAGTAAGACGATTAGAAGATGTTTTGGAAAGAGGAAATATTTTTGTTACAACAACAGGAAATAAAGATATCATTACTTTAAATCATATGAAAAAAATGAAGGATCAAGCTATTGTTTGTAATATTGGACATTTTGATAATGAAATTCAAGTAGATGCATTAAATAAATCAAATGCAAAAAGAGATCAGATAAAACCTCAACTAGATAGATATACTTTTAAAAATGGAAAGCAAATATTTTTACTAGCCGAAGGTCGACTTGTGAATTTGGGATGTGCAACTGGTCACGCAAGTTTTGTAATGTCTACTTCATTTTCAAATCAAGTTTTAGCTCAAGTTTTCCTAGCAAAGAATAAGCCTTTAACTGGCATTTATGACTTACCCAGAAAATTAGATGAAGAAGTTGCAAGGATTCACCTAAAACACCTTGATGCAGATTTAACTAAATTATCTAAAAGTCAAGCTGATTATATTGGAGTAAACGTTAATGGTCCTTTTAAAAAGGATGACTATAGATATTAGATTTCTTTTTTAGCTTTTATTAGGTCAGCTTCTATCATCATTGACACTAAATCGTTAAAAGAAGTTTCATTATTCCATCCAAGTATTTTTTGTGCTTTACTTGAATCTCCAAGCAATAAATCAACTTCAGATGGTCTATAAAATTTTGGATTAATTTTAATAATTTCTCTTCCAGTATCCTTATCAATACCAACTTCATCTATATTAGAACCTTTCCACTCGAGATTAATTGACAAGTATTTACATGAAATCTCAATAAATTCTCTTACGGTATGGGTTTGATTTGTTGATAATACAAAATCATCTGGAGTACTGTGATTTAACATTAAATGCATACCTTTGACATAATCGCCAGCAAAACCCCAGTCTCTTTTTGCCTCTATATTCCCAAGCTCTAATACTTGTTGCAACCCAAGCTTAATTCTTGATAATGCTAAAGTGATTTTCCTTGTCACAAATTCTTCTCCTCTTAAAGGAGATTCATGATTAAAAAGAATTCCAGAACATGCAAACATGTCATAAGACTCTCGATAATTAACGGTGATCCAATGACCATAAAGTTTAGCAACCCCGTAAGGACTCCTTGGATGAAATAGAGTATTTTCATTTTGTGGGGTTTCATGAACTTTACCAAACATTTCTGAGGATGATGCTTGGTAGAATTTAATTTTGGGGTTTATTTGCCTTATAGATTCTAATATTCTGATCACACCCATACCAGTTACATCAGATGTCATAGTAGGAGTTTCAAATGATGAAGCAACAAAAGACTGAGCAGCAAGATTGTAAAATTCATCAGGCTGATAACGGTCAATTGATCTAAAGATATTTGTAAATTCAGTTAATTCAAAATCAATAAATTCTATATCATTATTGATACCAAGCTCTTTTAATCTCCAATGATTTGAGCTGGCACTTCTTCTTTCAGCACCAATTACTTTATAATTTTTCTTTAATAAGTGTTGCGCTAAATATGCACCGTCTTGGCCAGATATCCCTGTAATTAAAGCTGTTTTTTTCATAAAGAAATATAATACTTTTTTTAATCAAGAATATTAATATAGTTTATTATTTTTATATTAATTAAATATAGAAATGAAAAATGTTGCATTAATAGAAACTCTAGGTTCACACATTGGTCTAGATAACTATAATTTAAATATACTCAAGGCTTTAAAAGCTACAAAAAGCATTAATCCGATTTTATATACTTCAAAAATATCTGCTAAAAATAGTGAACATAAAATTTATAACTATTTTAACGGGGTATATGGAAAGCAAAATAAAATTATTAGGGGATTTAGGTTTATTATAGCCACTTTAAAGTCTTTAAAAAGTGCTAAAAAAAATAAAGCGACGATTGTACATCTTAACATTTTTCACTGGGATCTATTAGAATATTTTATTCTTTTTTGTAGTAAAATTATCTTCAATATGAAAACTGTTTCAACTATACATGATGTTGAATCTTTTGCAAGTGTCAATAATAGTTCAAAATCTAAGCATAAAAAATTTGCTAATCTTTTAGATGGTGTTCTTTTTTTTAATGAATTTTCAAGAAATGAATTCTTTAAAAATTTAAAAGAAGAAAAAATTGAAAGTACTTTAATTAAAGACCTTGGATTTAGCAAGATAGTTAAAAAAACAAAAGATGAATGTAGAGAAAAACTAAATATCCCGAAAAATAAATTTGTTGTCTTATTTTTTGGTCAGATTAAAAAAGTGAAGGGAATTGATATACTATTGCAGTCTATTAATCATGTAGTTGATTTAAATCAAAATATAGAATTTGTGATAGCAGGAAGACCCTGGAAAGATAATTTAAAAAATTACGAAGACTATATTTCAAAAAATAATATTAGTTCATTTATTAAATTAAATGCATCTTTTATAGCTGAAGACCAATTGCCCTACTACTTTCAATCAGCTGATTTGGGCATTCTTCCTTACAAAAAAATTTATAATAGTGAAGTTTTACTTAACTTTTTAAGTTATAAATTGCCTGTATTATGTTCTGATTTACCTGTTTTTTCAGAAATAATTTCTGATAAAGAAAATGGATTAATTTTCAAATCTGAAGACTCCTTGGATTTAGCAAAAAAAATTATTTTTGCTATAAATAATCAAGAACTTTTAAATCAAATTGGAGATAATGGATATAAATATTTGACCAAAAATTGGGATTTAGAAGAAGTTGGTAATCTTTATAATTCTTTTTACGATAAAATTATCTTTGCAAAATAAAATTGATTGAATCATCTATATAATATTTCTTAAAACCTTTATCTTCAATTAGTAGGGAAGAATTATAAGGTCTCCTAGCAATAAGATTAGGATTTTTAGTCATTAGTTCTTTTGTTGATATTCTTTTTATGTTTGATAAATTTAAATTATTTGCTTTAGCAATCTTAAGTGCAAAATCATACCTAGATATTTCTTCTTCTGATCCAACATGATAAATGCTCTTAGGTTTAATTGAATTCTTTTTTATAATAACATTGTTAAAAATAAAATGACTCAAATCAAAAGTAGAAACCGGATTTGAAATTTGATCATCAACGACATCAATTTTTTTATTTTGCTCTAAGGAATTTACTACCCAGGAAAAGAAATTATTTGAACTAATGTTACTATACAAACCTCCAACTCTTAAAATATACCAGTTCAAATTAGAATTTATAATGATATTTTCTGCTAACTCTTTTGATTTACCGTAATTATTAATAGGATTTGTAATAGAATTACTTGAATACCTTCCTTTAACTCCGTCAAATACAAAATCTGTAGATATCTGTATTAAACAAGGTAAGATATTAAAGAGCTTTTTATTATTATCAATTTTTTCAATAATTCTTTGAATGGAAAAAGCATTAATTTCATTAGAAAGTTCTGGATTACCCTCAGAAAAGTCAACGTTTGTCATAGCAGCGCAATTCAGTATAAAATCTGGAGAGCATTCTTTAATACATTTGAAGAAAAAATTTGTATCTCTTATATCTAGCTCGAAACTATTATAAGAATAAAGTTTGATTTTATTTAGAGTATTTTGTTTGATAAATTGAGAAAGACTTTTCCCAAGTTGCCCATTAGCTCCCGTTAAGAGTATTTTTATCATTTTAAAAAACTTATCATACTTTTTAAAAATATTTTAACATCAGTACTTTTTGATTTTTTAATAATATAGTAGAAATCATGTTCTAAATTATAATGAATTTCTTTTTCTCTAGCTTTACTTAACTGCCATATGCCAGAAATACCTGGCTTAACTTTTAGCCTCAATCTCTCAAAATAATTGTATTCATCAACAATGAAGGGCATTTCTGGCCTAGGTCCAATAAATGACATACTACCATTTAGAACATTCCAAAATTGAGGTAATTCATCAATATTTGACTTTCTTAAAAAAAGGCCAACTTTGGTGTAATGACTACCTTTTTTATCTGAGCTCTTCATATAATTATTTGTAGATGTTTTCAGAGAGCGAATTTTATGAATAGAAAATTTTTCTTCATTCAATCCTATTCTTTCCTGTTGAAAAAAAATTGGTAATCCGTCTAAAATAAAAGTTAAAACGGATACAATTATTATAATTGGTAAAGTTATAAGCAATAGCAATAAAGCGATTATACTTTGAAAAGATTTAAATAAAATACCATCGTTATATATATTGTCTTCATCGACATGCGGAATACCAAAGATGAAATCGTCTTTATATTCAAGATTAATAGATTCTAATCTAAAAAAATAACTTATTTCTTTTTTTTGACGATGAGCGTTATTGAAAAGCTTATAAATCTCTTCATTCATTTTATTACTTAAATATATAATCTTGCTGTAGCTATATAATTTATCTTCATAAGCTTTGATATTGTCAGTAAAAATAATGTCATATTTTTCTGATTTTATTTTGGAATTATAAGTAAGTAAAAATTTTTCTATAAATTCATTTAAGCCAATAAGTAGTATTTTTTTTTTCATTATTTTTTTCTAAAAAACTGAATAGTTTTTAAAATACCATCTTCAATTACTACTTCTGGTTTAAATGAAAGCTTTTGTGTAGCAAGTGAAATATCAGGCTTCCTTTTGAGGGGATCATTTTGCGGTAATTCTGAAAAAACAATCTTTGAACTAGATTTAGTCAATCCTATAATAATTTCTGCAAGATTTTTCATTGAAAGCTCATGAGGGTTCCCCAAATTAATAGGGCCTAAAAATTTATCATCAAGTTCAATATATTTATCAATACCATTTATCAAATCATCAATAAAGCAGAATGATCTTGTTTGACTACCATCCCCATAAATTGTAATGTCCTCGTTTCTAATAGCTTGATTAATAAAATTCGATATTACCCTTCCATCATCGCTTCTCATTTTTGGACCATAGGTATTAAAAATTCTGATAATCTTACAATCTAAATTATATTTTTTTTCATACTCATAAATAATCATTTCTGCAGCTCTTTTACCTTCATCATAACAAGATCTAGGTCCAATTGTATTTACATTACCGAAATAAGATTCTTTTTGAGGATGTTCTAGTGGATCTCCATACACTTCACTTGTAGAAGCATGTAAAATTTTTGAGTTATTAAGGACTGCAAAGTCCAAAATATTCTTAATACCAAATATTGATGTAAATGCAGTTTCTAAAGGATAATTATAATAATATTTTGGTGATGCTGGGCAAGCAAAATTTAAAATTATATCAAAATTATTATTAAAATTTAGAGGTTTAATTATATCATGCTTAACAAATGTAAAATTTTTTACATCTGATAATTCATCTAAATTATCTAATTTTCCTGAAGATAAATTATCTAAACAAGTAACTTCAAAACCTTTATCAATATATAACTTGCATAAATGTGACCCTATAAATCCTCCACCTCCGGTGATTAAAATTTTTTTCATATTAAGAGCTCCTCAAAAGTTTGTCTATAGAGTTGTGAAATTCTTCTCCAGTTGTACTTTTCATTAATTCTTTTAACTCCATTTCCTTCAAATGAAGCAATTTTTGAATTATCATTTTCAATTTCCTGAATAAGTGTTTTTATACTATCATTATTTTTTTTAAAGAATAAACCGTATTCACCATTTTTGAGAACCTCTCTGCTGAACACTGTATCGATTGCAAGGATTTTTGCGTTATTTGATAATGCCTCTACAAGCGTTGGGTTGGTGCCTCCAAACTCATGACCATGAAAATATGCAAAAGAATTATGTACTAAACTATCTAAAGTCTGTCTGCTTTTTATGTAGCCTAAAAAAACTAACCTTGAATCTTTGATACTTTTTATGGAACTCGCATACGAATCTTTATAAGGAACATCTCCAACTATAACTAATTTTTTATTAGAATTTGATGCAATAAAGCCTGATATAATTTCTTTTGAATTATTATCTGGTATAAGTCTTCCCACAATTATATAATAATTATTAGCCTTTAAATTAAACTTTTTTATTAAATCAGAATTAGTATTTTTATTAATATTTGCACCATATTCAATTACATTACTTTCAGTATTGAATTTTTCTTGATATAGTTTAAACATTTCTTTTGCATCAGTTACGATTCTAGTATAAAATAACGTGCTTGCCATTGATGAAAAGTAAAAAAATGTTTTACCTAAAAGGCTCCATTTAGGTCTCTTCCATTCTATGCCATCAACATTAATAACAGTAGGAATGCCTCTTATTTTAGGTATTAATCCAAAAAAACCATTTGCTGAATTTACTGCAAAGATTAAATCATGCTTTTTAATAAATGTTGAGTGTATAAATGATTTAAAAGAATGTATTAGTTGGGCTAGATTTTTTCTTTTTGATGTTGAGATATATACAAGATTAACATTGTTGAATCTTGATGGTTTATCTATAAAAAGATGTTTATGGCAATAGACGGTTATTTCATACTTATCATTGATTCTCTCTACCAACTCTTTAATTAAAGTTTCAAAACCACTATATACTACAGGATACCCCCTACTACCGATGATAGCAATTTTCTTTTTACGACTCATCAGAAATTGCCCTTCCTTTAAGCGCCTCCCAATCTCTTTCTTTTCGATCAACTTGAATGTTACGTTCAAGTGCAGCTTTTACTATGAAGGAATTAAGCTCAATAGAATTCATGAAATTATATAAAGCTGAAACATCTTTTGGAAAACAACTGCCGCCGTAGCCAAATTTTCCATCGTGACCAGGAACACTCCAATGTGATTGCCCCAACCTATTATCTGCTGAAGCAATACTAATCATTGTTTTATAATCTATACCCATTTTGGAACAAAGCTCATAAATTTCATTTGCGAATGAAACTTTTAATGCTAAAAAATTATTAATAGTATATTTAACAGTTTCAGCTGTGGTAGTATTTGTTAAAAAGTATTTAATATCTGGAAACCCTTCCATATACATCTCTTTCACAGAATTACAGGTATCACTATTACCACCTAAAACAATAAATTCTTGATTTTTAAAATCATTAATATAATTTTTTTCAGTTAAAAATTCTGGATTAAAAACAATATCACAATTATCAAAATCATTTTGCAAAGAACTAGAAGTTCCAGGAAGACAAGTAGATTTTAAAATAATGATCTTTCTTTCGCTAGCATGAGAATTGATATCATTTATAACATTTCTAACAATACTTAAATCAAATTTTCCGCTTTTTTTCATTGGAGTAGGAACGCAAACAAAAATCATTTGAGCTCTATTAACTAAACTTTTGATTGAATTACAGCTGGATTCCTTTGAAATATCGTAAGAATGTATATTATGAAAAGGTTCTAACCCTTTCAATGTAGCTTCACCAACAAAACCTAAGCCTACTATACCTACATTTATTTTCATTTTATTTTTCCATTTCTATTATTATACATTTATTCAACAATAAATTGTTGTAATTTAAATTTCAATTTATAAAAGAAAACTATTATATAATGATATTAAATTCATGAAAATAATCTTGTTAAGACATGGCGAAAGCAAGTGGAACTTAGAAAATCGTTTTACAGGATGGAAAGATGTAGAATTGACGTCCAATGGAGAAAATGAAGCATTATTTGCAGCAAATCAACTAATAGATAACAATCTTAAAATTCAGACTGTCCATACTTCCTTATTAAAAAGAGCCACTCAAACTGCAAAAATAGTGTCCAATATTATTGGATTTCCATATAATAAAGTTCAACAAGATTGGAGATTGAACGAACGTCATTATGGTGCTTTGCAGGGTTTGAATAAAGCTGAAACCGCATTACAATATGGTGAAGATCAGGTTCAATTATGGAGAAGAAGTTACGATATATCTCCTCCATTATTATCAAATGATGATCCTCGAAATCCAAAATTTGATAAAAAATTTAATTCGATCAATACTAAACTTCCTTTAGGTGAAAGCTTGAAAGATGTTATTGTAAGATTAACTCCTTTTTTAAAAACTTTTTTCTCTGAAATCAAGGGCTCTGATTCTAATCATTTAATAGTTGCCCACAGTAATTCTTTAAGGGCTATAATAAAAGTTCTCGATAATTTATCAGAAAAGGAAATAGTGTCTATAAATATACCTACTGGAGTACCTTTAGTTTATTCTCTTTTAGATAATTTAAAAGTTGAAAATAAAAAATATTTAATAAAAAGTGATGAGCTAAAGAAGAAACAAAATATTATTGCCAATCAAGGAAAAATAAAATGAATTTGGACTTTAATGAAATTAAAGTACTAGTAATTGGTGATTTTATGATTGACTATTATTTTATGGGTCAGTCAAAGAGAATGTCCCCAGAAGCACCTGTACCAGTAATAATAAAAAATGAAGAATATTTTAGCCCAGGTGGAGCAGGAAATGTTGCTATAAATTTATCTTCAATGGGCGCTAATGTTACATGTGCTGGTGTAGTTGGAAATGACAAATGGGGTAATGAATTACTCAATGAACTTAAAATAAATAAAATCAATACTGATAATATTGAAATCATCGATAACCACATAACCACTTTTAAAAAAAGAATATATTCTAATGGTAAGCAGTTGGCAAGAATCGACAAAGAAGCATATCTAGAATGGAGTATTAAAAAAAACTTTAACTATGAAAGCTATGATGTTGTAGTTATTTCTGATTATAATAAAGGTGTAATTAATAAAATAAACATAAATGCAAATTTGATTATTGTAGATCCTAAAAAAGAAGATTTTTCTTTATACAAAAATGCAAAAATTATTACTCCAAATCTCAAAGAACTAGAACTGGCAAGTAAAAATAAAATTCAAAATAATGAATCAATTATAGATTCTTGTAATGAGTTGATTCAAAAAAATAATTTTGATTATATAGTTGCTAAAAAGGGAAGTGATGGAATGACAATCGTTGGTAAAGATAATTTTTTTAAACATATTCCGGCTCATTTTGTAGAAGATCCTGATGTTACTGGAGCAGGTGATACCGTTATTGCTGTTTTATCAATTGCTTACGCTAAAACAAATGATATTGAAATATCTGCTAAAATTGCAAACATGGCGGCGGCAATATCTGTATCAAAGCCTGGCACTGCAAATGTTACAGTTTCTGATCTCATGAAATATGATGAAAAATCAAAGCTATTTATTTAAAAAAAGTTTTGGGTATATGTAGAATTTCCAATCCATGATTTCAATTTGTGAATGTTGTTTAATATCAAAAGACTGAAAATCTGTTCGAGGAAAAACTCTTTTTTCTGCTCCGTTAACTAACAAATCCATTGGCATTTTAAAGTTATTGTTCACATTATTCCATCTAAAATAAAATTTGGAATCTGTCTGATAATACTCAAGTTCAGGCTGATTGGGGGTATAAAAAAATTGTTCAGCAAAATACCAATAATCTTCTCCGGTTATATCATTCACTTTTTCAAAAAAGTCATTAGTATCAGCAAAACCTTTAGCATTTTCTACCATAAATTCCTTTAAAATCTGAAACCACATATCATCATCTTTAATAACGCTTCTTAGGGTGTGCATTACCCAAGCTCCTTTCATGTATGTATCTCCATGAAGCGCCCAATGATTTTCATTTTCTTTTCCGACAATAGGAATTTGATTAACTATTCTATTTTTTAAACTGTTAAGGTAATGAACTCCTACTTCATAACTATTAAATTTGTCTTCAAAGAAAATGGCTTCAGAATAGACTTGGAGACCTTCGTGAATCCAAATATGAGTAGGGTCTGATGCTGTAACACTATTCCCAAATCATTCATGACCTGTCTCATGAATGATTAGCGGATCTATAACACCATACATTGGCCAGCTTTTACTTCTTACTCCATTATAAATACTAAATCCATTACCATATGTAACTGCTGACTGATGTTCCATTCCTAAATATGGCACTTCAATCAATTTATAACCATCATTATACCATTGATAATCACCAAAGTATTTTTCATAAAATCTTAAAACTTCTTTTGATTGAGGAAAGTAGTTTGAAGCTAATTCTTTATTATAGTCTAAAACGTAATGATCAAATAAATGTGTTTTATTGCCTTTTATAAAAGTATCTTGGACAGCAACGTAATTCCCAATTTGAACTGAAATATTATAATTGTTAATTGGATTACTAATAAACCACTCATAAGTAGTTTTATCCCCTATTTCTTTAACACTTCTTAGTTTGCCATTCCCAACAGCAACTAAGTTTGAAGGAATGGTATAAGCCATCCTTACGCTGTCACCTTCGGCAGTTATATGATCTTTATTAGGCCACCATATTCTTGCTCCTTCGCCTTCACAAGAAACAGCAATCCAATCGCGCCCAACCTTATCTTTTGACCATGTAAATCCTCCAGCCCAAGGTGGGTTATCTGCACTCTGAGGAATTCCATCATAGAACACGGTAAACTCAAAAAAATTTCCTTTTTCTATAATAGAATTAAAATCAATTAATACTGCATCTAATTCTCTTGAAAAAGACAACTCCTGATTTTCATAAGTAATTTTGTTTATGTTTAAATTTTCTGCTAAGTCAATCTGAAGTTGATTTAAATCCCTTATACTCTCAGCTTTAATAGTTACAAAACCTGCTAATGATTTGCTATCTATGTCAAAATCAATATTAATATCATAAAAAGATACCCTAAAAGATGATCTATTTTCATTTAAATTGCCTATTAAGTAGTTGTTAGGAGTTAATTCGGGTAGGTTATATTTATTTCCATGAGGTCTAATATCACTTTCTTGCGAATTAAGCTGTTCATTTGCTAAAAATAAAATGACTAAAAAAATAAAAAACATAAAGGTATAGTTTTTAAATATTTTTTTCATAATAAGTCCTTGTTTTAAATACATTATTAGCAAAAATGATATAGTATATAATTATACAAAAAAGGAACCATAAGACAATAGCAAATGCTTCTTTAATTACAAAAAGAATATAAATAATTGTAATATATATAATCCATTTTACCCAATTTGGTTGTTTCCAAAGTTTTAGTAAAAAATTCATTATTTAGTAATCTAAAAAGAAATATTATAGCTTTCCTTCTTTTCTCATTTGACTACGGATTGATGTTGCTGAAATCTCACCAATTTCACTAGGCGGTACATGCTCGATAATTTCGTAACCCACTCCTCTACCATAGTTGACAGATTCAATATCTGGAATGATAGAAGTAATCACTCTTCCATCTGCAATCAATTCTTTTAGTTCGCCTTCGTGAACCATTTTTTCAATTTGTTGTGCAGTCCATGGATTATTTTCATCTGGTTCTACATCTCGAATTGCAAGCCAAACATTTTTTCCTTCTTTAAGTCTTTCATTGATCAGCCACAGATGACCTTTATGCAACGGCTGCCAGCGTCCAACAAACATTGAGTATTTCATATATTCTCCTATATTTAACTATTAATTAATTTATGATCTATCAAATAAGCAATTATTTGATCTGATGCTTCATCAAGTGTAATTGAATTATTTATAACATGTATTTCAGGATTTTTAGGCGGCTCATAAGGAGAGCTAATTCCTGTAAAGTTTTTTATTTCACCAGTGCGCGCTTTTGCGTACATCCCTTTAGGGTCTCTGCTTTCACAAACCTCTAGAGAACTATCAATGAACACCTCTAAAAATTCTCCCTTTTGAAATAATTCTCTTACCAACTTACGATCAGATTTAAATGGAGAAATAAAAGCTGTAAGCGCAATGATGCCTGAATCAAGAAATAACTTAGAAACTTCACCAATTCTACGAATGTTTTCTATTCTACTTTCTTCATTAAACCCCAGATCGCTATTTAATCCATGTCTAACATTGTCACCATCAAGTAAATATGTTTTATAATTCATTTTAAAAAGTTTTTGCTCAACAATGTTGGCTACAGTTGATTTTCCACTTGCACTAAGTCCTGTAAACCACAGCAAAAAAGGTTTCTGATTTAATAATTTTCTTCTATCTTTATTTGTAATAGTTGCTTTGTGCCAAACTACATTTTTCATTAAAAGTATTTCTCCATAAATTGATTAATATTTAGTGAGTATAATACTCATTCATATTTAAATAGTATATATTTTTTTATAATATGAATAGGCTTCTTTGTAAATACATTCATGTTCGTCTAATGAAATATTTTCATCCAATTGTTTGTTAAGAAAAAATCCTGATGTTTGATAAACACTGTCATACCAATGCTTTCCCCAAATTCCATCATTTTCATGAGGGCCTTTCTCCCAAGATAACATATCGTTATGAAATGGTATATTTAGCTGACTGCACCAATTAGCTAACCTATTTTGAGGATTATCTAAAATATCTTCTGAAGATATAACATAAAATTCTAAATTATTTTTTCTAAGATATTCTATAATTTTAAGTTGTTGAGGATATCCTAACTGTTTTACACTATTGAGTGTATTTTTTTTAATAAAGGAGCTTATAACATATTTAGGATGTCTAATCAGAAAATAATTTTTAAAATTTTTTATCCATGAAAAATCCTCAATTCCGTCCATATGATGAGCCATGTGTTTTTGATACCAATATTTTTTGCCTTGAGG
>MDTG01020450.1_pt1 | contig 13303 bp, 9 predicted proteins | sample 811421 | NCBI WGS metagenome assembly MDTG01 (sample SAMN05326645, study PRJNA326480) | marine metagenome | isolation source: seawater | place: Pacific Ocean: South East | collected 2011 | reverse complement strand
TGGTAGGATTGAAAAATTTCTACATATTAATAGAATACCTTTATCTAGTGCTACTGATAAGGTAATTTTTTTAGATAAAACACCTCATACTGAGAAAATTAGGGATTTATGTAAACAACATAATATAAAAATAATAGAGATAGATGATTCTAGTCTACATAGTGGTATTAATAGAATAGCTAATATGTTTTTCAATATAGCTACATATAATATCAAGGATTACCAATACATTATGTTGTTAGAAACAGATTGTATTCTCTCAATTGATTGGTATGATACAATTAAAAATGATATGTTAACAAAAGATTTTTGGATATATGGATCAGAGAATCATCTATCTAATGGATATCATAAAATGTTAGCGTATAATAGTAAAGCAAAAAATCTGAATGGAGTAGCTGTTTATAACAGAACAAGCGAGTTTATAAATTTAATTTATAAAGTAATAAATTCATGTTTAAATACTAGACGTAATTATGATACTATTTTATCTGAACATATAAGAAATATTAATATGAATAGTAAATTATATAACTCACCATTTATATGTGATCTAAGTCCAGAAAATCAAAAGAATATTAATTATAGAATGATAAAACCTTTGACTAGAGTTTTACATCAGAAAAGATTCTAATTTCCTTTATAATATTCGTGTACTAATACATCAGAAAAATAAGTAACACCGATAATTACTGTAATCCATGATAAATTCATTAATACCTCTTTAAAAGAAGATTTTTGTGTATAAGCATAACCTAATATACTTACTAAACCAAATGCGTAACACGTCATTAACCCAGTGAAAACTGAAGGTGTAAATATAATTATTAATAAAAATATAAACTGTAATATAAATTGTGATAAGAATGCTTCTTTTCCAACACTAAATGCTTTTTTATTGCTGTTGTTATCTTTTTCAGAAATATACATTGAATATGCGTCTGAAAGCGGATCTGCTATAAGAATTGCTAGTATAGCAGCGATTACACCAACTTTATTTACTTTACTTGCATACATACCAGTAATTAATGCTAACATAGTAATGATACCATTAGTTACTCCAAAAACTAAACCCTTAGCCATTTATATTATATAAATATTAAAAACATGTTTGTAACATAAAATCTCTATGTATTTTTGATCCTATATGTGATACTAAATTCCATACAGGTGTATCATAAAAAGAATGAGGTATAAATTTCTTAGCGATAACAATAACATTTATCAAATAAATAAATAAGTAATATAATATTTGTCTTATTCTATAGGTTAATAATTGTTTTGTATTCCATTCATTTACATATGAACACAAAGTTTGTTTATCTCCTATGAAAAACTTATGAACTTCATATATACCTTCTATTGCTCTAAAAGTGATATTTTTATCATTCTTCACATTTATAGAATTATATAGTCTTTCAGGTGTAAACAAGTGAACGAATAATATTTTTCTATCTTCAATAGTTCTCTCATTAAATAGCATCGGATTAAATCCATCAATACAATTTTTATACGTTAAATCACCGTTTATTAATAAAGGGATAAAACATGATTTACTTATAGTTTCAGTTAATTCATCTATACTATTAAATTTAGACAGTATATGTTCTTTACATGATGATGTATCAAAGTAGTTTATAAAAACCCTATTATTTATTTTTTCTAGATCAATATTTTTACATACGTTATAAACATGTTCTTTCCAATTAGAGAGATTGCAATTATTTTTCCAATGTTTTCTAATTTCAGAAAAAAATTTATCGGTAACATCTAACATATTATTAAAATATAGTACAGCGTAAACAGACCCTATACTAGATCCTGATATTCTTGTAACTTTAAGTCTACCTTTAGATTCTAACACTTTTAAATATAGCAATATACCTAGTAAATACAATCCATTAAAAGCACCGTTATCTAATACTAAATCTAACTCAATGGGTTCTCCTGTGTGTTCAGGTAAATTTGGTATAAGTTGGTCTATTAAATTAGTGTATATAGAATGTGACATTTAATTAAGATTTATTTAATATTAATTAAATGTTAACGTAATTACTTCTTAAAATCTATAAGATTCAATAAAAATTTTTTTGGATCGTCATTATAACATTGTACAACTTCTGCTTGAGACAAAATACCATCAGGAATATCATTAATACTAACGTTATTTATTTCATTTAATATATCTGATATAGCAGGTGCTTTTTTATTATATCCGTAAAAATGTTGAAACATTTGTTCAATTACTTCAAGAGAAGCTAATTTCATATTTAAACACATATCAATTCTTCCAGGTCTTACTAAAGCCTTATCTAATTTATCGTAGTAATTACTAGATATAATTATAATACGACCAGGTGTTTCTCTGATTCCATCTATAACATTAAGTACAAATGATAACGTTAACTTGTCTTCATCTGTTTTAAGTGATTTTAATGGTTCATAATCATCATCTTTACAAGCTTTTATAACTGTACTAATTAGCTGTGATTGACTAGGTTCCTTTTTAATTCCTTCTTCTGTAGGTGTAGAAGGAGTTTTTTCTCTAGTAAAAACTATATCAGACATACAATCAATATCTTCAAATACAATAATTTTATCAGTAAAATTGATACTATTAGGTTTATTAGCTTTATTATATCGGGATTCATAAAATGCTGCTGTGAACTCTTTAGTAGACTTAATTTTATCAAGAGGTATGACAATTAAATGACGATTTAATTGTTTTGCAATAGATTTAATTATAGATGTTTTACCTGTACCAGGGGGACCAGATAATCCTATACCTAATGTATATGGTTTACCTTGATGATTATACCAATCTTTATTATTTATAAAAAAATCAATTTTTTCAAGCAACAATGTTTTTTGATTAAAAAATATATTATTAAAACTAGTTGTAGTATTAAACTCACATTCACGCCATCTTCTATGTGTATGTCTTTCATCATGACCATCATCATCATGTTCCATGCCTTCATAAGTATAAATCCAAGTTTTACCTAATCTAGAATCATGCATACTCTCTACATATTTTGTAGTTATTTTCTCAACAAAACTTTTAATTTTATCTACTGATTTTGTGTATGAGAATAACTTAATTTTAATATTTTCTATTTTTGTAGATATTTTACTATTACTACCATTACCGCTTTCAATATCCTCTGAATATGTATCAACTAAACAGTATATTTGATCGCTAATTATAAATGGTTTACTTTGATTTACTACATAAGTGGTTACATCATTTTTATTATTTTTACTAATAGGATCACCCCAATCATCAAAAACGCCGTTATTTTCACCACACTCTTTTATAGAATATATATCTTTAGATTTACATAATTGTTTTTCTACATGAGTCCATATAGCATAAAAGGAAAAAGAGAATAAATTATTATTCTGTGCAGAGTAAGGACCATTTTTGAAACATCTTTTTCCCTCAATAACTATTTTATTTTCACGTTTAAATAACGAGTAAACATGATGCCATGAAAATTTATCATGAAAATCTTCAAAAAAAGTAGCATTGTTGAATAAATTACTTATATAAGTAATAAAAACGATAGTTAATATAGAATATAAAATTTCATATACATTACTACTATTATCATTTGAAAATAAAAGTTTCATTTTAAGTAAACTACTAATATCTAACGGAGATTCATCTCTGTGCATATATCAAAATATAAGAATATTAATTTAAATAATTTTATTAATTAAATTAATACAGACAACTACTAGTAACTATATGATTCATAATCATATACATATTTACTAATGATAATATATAATACATAAATATATGTAATTAAAATAAAAAAAAATCCACAACAACAACAATTTGAAGCACGTCTTGGTATTCTTTCAATAGCAGCCATAGGTCCGTATAATATGGGTGTATGAGTAGTCATGTTATCGTATTATATAAATAATATTTTAAGTCAAGTATTTATAATATATGTTGTAATAATCATTATTATATTAAGTAAATATTATCTATTCGGTTACTGATACATCAATGGAATCCATAGTTCTTTTACGCATATGATAGTTCATAGCAAACATTTGTTGTGATGGATGCAAGTTATTAACGTATTCAATCACCATAGACATATTAATAGATTTTTTTGCATCTACCAACTCATCTAGATATTTTCTATGCAGTGTAAACATATGCGTTCTAAATTGATAAGGAAACTCCTTCAATGGTTTTTGTTTTTTAATGTAACAATTTACATAATTCTGATATAATCCTTTTGTAAAATTATGCATTTGATTTCTAAAAACAGAAAATGCTTTACTATCTTCAGGGAACCTGAACAAGTATTCAGACACTTTATTTTGTTGTCTTAGAGTAAGATATCTATATTGAATTTTAGGTTGATTACCTTTCAATCTTCTAACTTCTTCATAAATAGGATTACGAATCTTAGCTCTGTTATTATTTGTTAAATTAGTGAATACCAAACCTTGTACATTGTATGGTGTGTTTTTAGATGCATATGTATCTATAAGACCTTGAATGTCATCGCTCTGTACATTGGTTTTATATACTTGAGGAAATTTAACAGTAGTTTTTTCTTGTAGCAACGTTTTTAATGAACTATCTTCATATGGAGTAACAGTCAGTTTATCAGAAGTTTGATTTATTTTATAAACTTTAACTAATACCAAATTTGGTTTTTGATAGGGAACTACTATACGATTATCTGGATGTTGTAGAACAAAACTGTAACATAATCTAGATCCATCTTCATGTGTTTTTTTCAAGTAGTCAAATTCTAATGACACTTCATTACATGCTTCTAGAAACATATGTCTAAAAGTTTTAGATCCAGTATGAAGATAAAACCCTACATTAGCCTCTACACAACTGCGACTGGTAATTTGCCAATCACCAGATTCACCTATCAACTCATCCCAGAAAACATTTATCATTGTTCCATCTACATATTCTTCTGCTTGAATATTATCACATTTCCAATCTCCAAATGATTCAGAGGTATAATCTATAGATTTTGGAGGTGCAAAAGATAATACTTGTTTATTATTATTATTGAAAACTACGGATCTCATTAAACCAACACTAAGATACTCGTCTTTTGTCATAGATAGTTTGTCATATCTGACAGTACAATAGGTTTGGTTGGTTTTTTTGCTAGTAAAAAATTTACGACAAAGTTTAGGTATAATATGATCTGGATTACTGTCAAGCAATCCAGCTTCAACGAATGAATGGAGATCTATCTCGCTCATGTTTATAATGGAATCAATAGTTATCTTTAACTTATTTTAATAGAATTTTTTCGTTATCAATATTAATTTCTAGTATAAATATAAGACAAGATGGCCGACAACGAAACACCTGTTGACAACAAAGTAGATTTACAATTACAAGACATTATACAAATAGATGCACCAGATAATGAGATTTTAAATGATAAACAGTTTGTAATTACTTATATTTCTATTGATAAAATTAAACTATGTAACGTTGAGACATTAGATTATACCACTTTAATGATTGATGAAGATGGTAATTTACATGATGACTCTATTGAATCAATAAATCTTATTAGTAGAGCAAATAGTGATAGTTTTGCAATGCAAAACAATCTCATCCCTGATAAATGGATTGATATTCATTTTGGTGGAGATGTTCCAGAAGTTATTACAGGAGAAATAACTAGTTTAGAGAATGATATGATTGAAATTAGATTATTCCCAAATAATGAAATTATTTACATAGATTTTGCATACAAAGGTATACCAGAAGATTTACCTATAAATAAAATAAATGTTAGAGCACCACCTGAAGGTTCTAGACAAGCAATGGATATTCCTTCATTAGATGAAAGAGGTACTGAAGATAAAGCAACGGTAGGGGTATCAATAGAAGAAATGGAATTATATCCAGAGCAAGAAGTAGATTCATCTGTAGATATAAAAGAAAGGATAAAAGAGTTTTTTATTGCTGATGATGATATATCATTTGGTGAAGACTTGGAAGAAATAATTCAAGAAGTTAGAGTAGATGAAGATAAAATAAGGTTTAGTATTGAAAATCAAACTAACGATTTGCTTAATGATATGTTATCTACAATTCCAAATAGTAATAGAACTCAAAGTGTTCTCTCAAGTTTACACAAAATGATTGAACGTTATAGACAAGTTAGAAGAATGTATTCAGATTTTGATAGTTTTGGTAATGCAATTATGCCAAAAGTTAAAACAGCAGATTATAAACCTTTAATTAAGTACTTAAAAGATTTTAATAAAAAGTTATATTGGATTTTACCCATTGTGAAAAACACTAAGAAATTGTATGATGTTTCCTCTGAAGAGGTAATAGCTTATAGTGATGTTATGCCTTTGACATTAGCCGAACAGCGTTTTAAAGAGGAAAATGCAATAAATAGTTTTTATAATACTTCTTCAGTAGATACTACTGAAAATAATAAATATATTTATTTATTAAAAGAGTTAACTCCATTGCTTCAAACACATACTGATCCTTTATCTGAAGAAGATTTGTTAGTATTAAAAGAAACAAATGACAATATTATTACATTAGTAGATAATCTAGGTGATTATTATTCATCAATAAGCAAAAACGATAATATTAAGCGACGTAAATTTTTGCTGGATACATACACTACTTCTTTACAAATTCTTGAAACAATTAAAACAAAAGGTGGCGAGTTTAATACTGTAAAAAAGAAGATTATTCCCAATTCTATGTTACCTATTAAATCTTTGCTTTTTATGAATGAAGGTGTAGTTAGATATTCAAGGATAAACTTACCCGGTACTAATATAATTACAAGAGCTAATTTGAACACATATCCGTTTTATTATTTTGATATACTTAATAAAAATTCTTTAGTGCAAACAGTAACAATTGATTCATTTGAAGATAAATTATCTTATGATAATTATCTTAATAATTTGACAGAATACATATTAGATGATACCATACAAGCAGGTGATAAATATGAAAAGTATCTAGAAAAAGTTATTCCTAGAACAAAAAAATTATTTGAAGTAGTAAAGAAATACATTAAAGGTAAATTATCACTTTATAGTTTGATAGGATACTTAGAACCATTTGGTATTTATCTGGATGATCTTACATACAAACAATATGAAGAAATGAATAAATATATAGAGGTTTCAATAAAAAAATATAAAAGAGATTTTGCAGAATCGTTTAAAACATATAGATCTGTAATTCCAACTGGTAGAAATGTAAGTAAATATGGTCCTACAGGAAAGAATAACGATATTATTAGAATATTAGATAATGCGTCACCTACATCTGAAATATCTTCAAAAGAAATTATACTGGATGGTTACACATTAAAAGAAAATATAGATAATGATATTCTCTCTAATTCAGAGATTATGAGGTCTATATTAGATCAAGACGGAGGTTTATTATTTATGACAGCTATATCTCTAGCAAACTCTCATTTGTTATCTGCTATAAACATTAATGATCAAATAGAAGAAGTAGATAAAGAATATAAAACTACAATGGAAGAAGAACAAAAAAATAACGAATGCAAAAAGTATGTTATGAGCAAGAGATATAAAGCACTTGATGAAATGCAAGAAGATAATAATAAAGATATCTTTTTTGATAATAAACTAGATCCTACTAGATACGAAATAATTGAGGAATATTCGGATAAACGTCAAGCATTAAGTAAGAGAGATTTTAAAGCATTTTTGATAGAAAATTTAAAAGCTAATATAGGTATGAATGATGAAGATGCATTAGAGGAAGCAGAAGCGATGATAGATGGAAAACGTGCAATAAGAGAAGGACATTATGCTGCTCTAGAAGAAGAAGATAAACCAGTAAAATATTATGAAAGAAAAAATAATAAATGGATTATTGATGAAAATTTACCGTCAATAACAGTTGATGATAACGAATTATTTTGTAATGTACAAAGTAAATGTTTTAGTGTAAAAGGAGAGTGTATTGATAAAGAGTTAGCAGAATCTGCTATCAAACATAAATCTCTAGATCAAATATTAAAAGAATTTGATAATAAATATGAGGTATCTAAGGAAACTCTTATAACATTATTACAAAATAGAATTGCATATTATAGTAAATATATAATAAATATTGATAAGATTAATGAATATAATAAATATAAATATGATAAAATGTACTATAAACAAGGTATTGAATATACTCAGGAAGAAGCGATACCTGTTTCACCATACAAAAAATATTACGATATTATTATTGGACAATCAGATTTTATTAAAAGAATGAATGATTTGTACACATTATGTTATAAATTTACTAGAGAAGCAATAGAAGGAGAAAGTAAATGGTTCAGATATTGTACCGAAACAAATTTAGCATTAGTACCTGTTTTTCAGTATGAAATAGCAAATACATGGCATTATAGTGGAGGTGATATAAATGATTATAACATGGCTATAGCACGAATTAAGAAACAACAAGGTAAAATAAGTGATGATGGTGATTCATGGGTAGATGAACATTCTGGTGCAAAGATATGTGATATTGCATTTGATACTGAGGAAGGTTATGAAGAATCTGGATTTAAAAAAATTAGTAGGGAAATATTAGAAGCTGAAATAGGAAGTGCTAATACATCATTAGAGGCACAAAAATCTGACTCAGATCCAAATTCAGATGATCCAGACACTAGAGTATGTTTAATAGTTATAAATGCAATGAGTAAATATATGGGAATAAACATAAATGATAAACAAGAGTTTATCGTATCAAATGTTTTAATTACAAATAGTAGAGTATTAGGATCTCAATCTGATTATGAGGCTAAAGTAGCTTTACTTCTAAAAAAGCGAAATAAACAATTACCATCATGGAACATAATAAAAAATCAGTCTCTAATTATATTGACATTGAGTTACATGATTGTAGCTATTCAGATAAGTACTCCTCCAATTAAGACTAGAAAAGTATTTCCTGGTTGCATAAAATCATTAGAGGGTTTTCCTTTATTTGATAGTTCAGATTTATCTACAGTAGAATATATATCATGTATTGCATCTCAAATTAGTTCAAGTCAAGATCCATGGAATACTATTAAAAGATTAGGTCAGAAAAGCATTGCAAAGATGATTAAATCAAATATAGACAAGTATGTTTTAAAAAATGATGAGATCAGGAAACTTATAAAACACAAACTAGAGTGGTTGGTTTTAAATAAAAATAATGAAATTCCTATAGAATTAGATATTAGTAATTGGCAGACCTTTATGCCTCCATTAGTTCCTATAGAATTAAAAACTATACAAGGTATATCTGATGGTTTTAAAGATAAATTTTTAAGAAATTTAAGAAATGGAAATATAGAGCAAAGAGAACAAATAAGTGTAATTCAAGGTAAGATTATCTACTTCTCAAGTTCATTTTTAAAGAAGGTACAAGATATAATTAATAGCAAGAAAGCGTTATTAACAAATTCAGCATCAGAACCATTTGTAGAAAATGTATGTTGTCAAGAAACCGTTAAAAATTCTGTTTTAGATTATTTTATAAAAGAAGATAAATCAATAGGTGGTATTGACGAACAAATCATAGTACTGTCTAATATTATTACTGATGTTGTAGATATATCAAAATCTTTATCGGTTTTATCATTAGAAGATACTAGACTAATTTATCCAAAACTTACAAATCGTTTTAGTGAAGAAACTATTTATTTGTGTTTCATTAATTTTTGTAACTATGAAAATGAAGTTCCAATACCAGAAGATTTAATTCCATACTGTTTTGATAAACCAGATGAATATGATAAATTTGATGATATTAGTGAAAAGATAAGAAAATTAAAGAGAGATGGTAAGAATTTTAATGAAGGAGATCTTCAATCATTATTGAAAATAAATAACAAAAGAAATTTAATAGAGATACCATTTCAACAAGAAGAAGTTTCTGAGATACAAAAGATCCGTAGTTTAATAGATAAATTAGATGAATTAGAAAATGATGAGATACCTTCAGCATTAAGACAACGATTATCACAAGTATTAGATGTATTTAGTGTGACAATAAAAGAAGATCCTGAAGAATTAAAGTCATTGACAAATTATTTATTTTCAGCAAATCAAGCTATGAGAACAGAAATTAAGGGTTTTATCAACAAAAATACACGAATGAAAAGATCTGTAAAAGTTAGTATAAATAATTTTATAGATAGTTTTGCTAGTTTTGAAAATTTGCGAATAGATACTGAAGAAGGTATGTTTTCAACACAAGACGACGAAAGTGTTTTTAGATCAATCCAGTATATAAAAAATTGTCTTTATGAATTAACAAAGGTTTATTCCAATATTGTTATAAATGAATGTGATTATAAAAAAATACACGTTCCCAGATATTGGAAATTATCAAAAAGACATGAAGAAATAGTTAGAAAAATGGTGAGAGATAGTTATGTGTCATTAGGTAGATTTTATAAAGATCCCGCTATGATTCAATTATTAAAAAAAGTACAAGTAAATACTACTAATGTGAATTTACTTATGAATGAACTTATTTGTTTCAGTTCAGTTAAGCAAGACAATGGGGAAACACTATATTCTGTATTAAATAGGAATAGTGTAATTAAATTAGCTGAATTTTTATTTTTAAGTGCATTGAGGGAACATGCAGTGTTAGTTGATGAAATAGTAGTTAAAATAGTTAAAAAGCCTATAGAAATTGGTGAAGAATTAGCTAGTGTTGAAAAACAAAATGCATTAGCTAGTGAATTAGTAGATGAACTAGATATTGTCTCAGGAGAAACTCTTGATTTATCTAAGAAAGTATCAGAATATTTATTAACAATTATAAATATATTTATAAAAACAAAGAAAGAAATCAATTATAATTATCAAGATATGATGGATTTAGTAAATAGAGCAAAAGAAAAGGAAAAAGATGATATTACTAGAAAATTAAAAGATCTTACTGACGAGGAAAGAGCAGTTGATAATGAACTTAAAAAGCATAAGCTAGGTGATTGGGGATTAGGATTACAAAAAGGATTAACGCAATATGTAGCTGATTTTTATGATAGAGAAATTGAGGAAAATGAACAACAATCATTACGAGATAGACAACTTGATAATTTAGGATTAACTGATGATACTGAGAGAAGTTTTATGGCTGCTGCTATGGATGATTCAACTAGAATTCAACATGATATTGATAGAGAAGAATTTGACCTTAGTATGTTACCAGAAGATGATGATCATGGTGATAATGATGATATACAATACGGTTATTATTAACTATATACATTATAAAAAAAAATAAATAATATATATAGTACACAATGTTAACTAGAAGTTTCATGAAAAAACATATTATATCATTTTCAGTTTTACTATTTGTAGCAATATATTTAATAATCAATCATATTAAACCTTCTTTTCTCTACACAAATGAAGGTAATCTAAGACCATTTGGTTTAGGTTATAAAAATAAAACAGTGATACCTTTATGGTTGATAGCTATAATATCGGCAATTCTCTCATATACAATGATATTATATTGGTTAACTTTACCAAGATTACAATTTTAATAGTTTTATTAATAATATAATAAATAAAACTATTTATTGAGTTACTTCATAAACCTTTTTCGTTTCTGTACTTTCTCTTTCTGCTTGTTTCTTTTGTTGTTTTTCATAATCAGAGTGACGTTTCTTCATTTCATCTGCTGATGTACCACAATCACCGTTCATTATATAGTTAGCACTAACAGATGTTATTAAACTACCTGTTAATAAATACCATAGACCTTCAGAAACTAATTCTTTTAATTCTATCAATTTATACAAATCAGATTTATACTCATCTGCTCCATCCTTAAAAAGTGGAGTCATTTTGTTCCAAAATTGATCGTATGTATCTGGTGTAATTTCATTAATTAATAATGATGGATCACTATAAATATGTTGAACAGCTTCTATTGCTAATTTACTAGAATCACCTCCTTTTTGTTTTCTTCTCCTACCTCCTTCTTGTTTATTACCTTCATTATTTGTATTATCTTTTTTTCCTGGTGTAAGTCTACTTACAAAATCATCTTTTAGAATATGATCAATTAGTAAGTCTCTAGCTCCAGCAGCATTAGCTATTAAATAACCAAATGTATTAGAGAAAGGGGCTTTCCAACCAGGAAATTGAGCTAACATAATATTAAGTAATCCAAATATAAAAACCCAAGGTACTATTGTTACCATAAATGCAAGATAATAATTGGTATTACCACATCTACTAGTGATAGCTGTAAGATTAATGAAATATTGAGATACAACTACACCTAAATAATATATAATTGTATAAATTGTATCACTTTGTCCCATTTCAATATTGTATCGCACAATAAAATAGATCAATGTTAAAACCAAGAAAAAGATTAATCCAGTTGTAGCGGAACTATTGTTTGTTGCCATTATTATAAATATTATGTATAATATTTTTTGATATTATCCCATTAATAATACATATGGAACAGAAAACTAAAGCAAGTCTTGTAGAACCAGGTGTTAGATATTTTATCAACGCAACCTTGAAAAAATGTAATGATACTAAAAATACTTATTACAATCATATTTTTAATGTAAGCTGTCTAGTAGGTTTCTTAATAGTTTTAGGAATATTTTTATTAATTAGGTACAAAGGTAAACTATCACCTGTTGAGAAGGAAAAGAAAATGCATGAGCAAAGACATTACATTTTAAGTAAAATAAAACAATTTCAAGATATTAAACAACAGAGACGTCAAGAACTAATAACTAATCTACCTAAATGGGAATCTGATTTTAAGATAATGAATGAGAAATTTTATAAATAATTATAATATATAATACCAATGGATAAAGAAAGTCAAGATAGTTTACCTGATGAATTAGAAGAATTACAAATAACTCAAGCAGATAGTAATGAATCTGTAGATAGTAATGAATCTGTAGATAGTAGTGAATCTGTAGATAGTAGTACATCTATAAAATCTAGACCAATAACAGTAACTAATGTAGTAATATCTGATGAAGATGAAACATTGGAAGATAAGTATGAACCATGTTATACTGAAGAAGAAATAGAAGCTATAAATAAATTTTATCAATTAAAAGGGAAATATGATGAAATTGTAAGAAGAAAAAAACAAAAAATTATAAATAATGATACTCTATCTAAGAGGGAAAAGAAAAGAATGTGGTCATCTGAAAAAATGAAATGTATAAACTGTAGAAAACCTGTTGGAACTTTTTTTTCAGTTAAAAATAGAAGA
>MDTG01247373.1_pt1 | contig 13304 bp, 8 predicted proteins | sample 811421 | NCBI WGS metagenome assembly MDTG01 (sample SAMN05326645, study PRJNA326480) | marine metagenome | isolation source: seawater | place: Pacific Ocean: South East | collected 2011 | reverse complement strand
GGTCAGGAACAAATTGTTACACATTGCTATGGCACTAATTAAAAACCAAACAAATTATAAAAACCGCTTGGAATTGTCATAGAAATCGAACGGACTAATTATTAAGGTTTAATCTAATTTATAAATAGTGCCTTTTTTATTAAAATAAGAACCGGTGATTTCTAAAATACAGTCCTCGCCAAAACCTGCATAGCCATAATATCCTTTTAACTTCACAAAAAATTCGGTGCCTTTAATTTCATATAAATCTCCGGGACCATCAGCTAATTCTATTTCGTATTTACCCGTTTTTAAGTCGGTTTCGGTCTTTACAAAAATAAACTCAATTTCATTGCCGTCTTCATCTAAAGTATCGTCCTCCAATTCCTCTTTTTTATAAAATGCATCTACATCATAGTCATCTAAACCGTCTAAAGATTGCGCTGTGGTAATTGAGGTAATCAAAAAAGAAAGGATTAAAAGGAAGTTTTTCATTGGTTTGCTGTTTTACTATAACCTAATTTAAATAGCTAGTTTGAATTTACGTTTTTAGATACTATTTCTAATAGGTCTTTCCCAATATCTTTATTGAGACTTCCATCTTTAATAATATTAATCCAACCTAAACCACATCGATGATGGGTTTCTCGCTCTTCTATATTTTCAAAATGCTCTACTATCCATTTTTTTTCTTCATTTGTAGGATATAATAAAATAGCTGTTGGGCATTGCCAATATTCATTATATACATACATCTGTCGTAAATCATTAGTGCTTGGTTTATTATTGTGAACCATTTTCCATTTGGTATCAATGATTAACGCTGTCTTATCACCTTTCATAATCACAATATCCGGACGTATATGGATACCATTCCAAAACGATTTACTACGTTGACCTAACACTCGATAATCACTATCCCGATAGGCTTTCCTAAGCTCAACCAATATATACTCTTCCCACAGATTATTCATATCAAAAAGCAAGGCAATCATTTTTTCATTACCGCTTTGTACATTGGGAGCAAAATTGAGGATGATGAGTCGGGCTATTTCTAAAGCGGTAACGTAAGTTTGTTCTTTACGGCCTATCACCAATTGATTGAAAGTCGCCGCAGTAGCCTGAATGGACTTCACCTCGGGAAAATCCAATTGTATGGATTTACACTTCCCATACAGGTAACCGCCACGGGTAAATTGCTCGATGATACCCAATGCCTGCTGTAGTATTTGATGAATCAAATGGTCTTTATCATATACCTGATGTTCGGTATAAAAACGTTCTTTATGCACCAGGTTTTGCGAGATTTGCTTGGCAAAAATCAGCTTTCCCTTTAAGGTGTTGAGATTGCCTTGCTTTCGGTAGTATTTTTTAATCAAACCTTGATGAATCAGTTTTCGTACTTCATTCAAATACCACTCAAAATAAATATCAAGAAGGTGCTTACTTTGTTTGGTTACATTGGCGTGATCAAGCTGATTCAATTTAAGTCGCTTAGTTACTTTTAGCATTTCAATCAGGACTTTTTGCCAAACGCTTGCGCCTGCACTAGAACGGTCTGCTTTAGGCAGAACTTCAATACAGAGATCGTCCACTTGTAACACCCCTACATAGTGTTTAAAAGTAATTTTTTTATAACCTACACTAAAGTATTTATTGCCGTGCAATTCGTTTAGTTTGACCAAGGCATCAAAATGCTTGCGCTTAAATTTATGCGTGTTATAAACCTTATCTATATGCAGACTATCGTACTCAAAAACCTGAATGCTTTTTGGGCTATGCATCTTGCATTAAGTTTTGTAATGCAGCCTTAATATCAAAAGCCTCGTTTATAGGAAGCAATTCAATGCGTGGAGCTACTTCCAGCTCAGTGTCTAAACCTTCAACTTTTGCAAATCCAGTAATATTTTTGGGTTTTTCTACACGAACAAAGCCTTCTCCTAGTACCAATCCTATTTTGCTATAATCCCCATAAAAATAATCTTGCAGTAAAGGAATAATATTGTCTTTAAAAACACTTTTTAGAGCAGCTTCTTTATGTTCAGCTTCTTTGACTTTATAAAAATAGGAATGCCCGATGGTATGGTCGCGGTCTAATAAAACTTCAATTCTAGCATTTATAATTCGGAGTATACGGTCTAATCTCAAACCGGTAAACTCATACTTTTCGAACTGTTTAATCTGATCCTCCATAGGCCCTTGATCTTCAAAACCTGCCCAGATATTCACGCGATCTTCTTTCAACTTCTCACTCGCTCCGCTAATTTCAAAAAATAACTGCTCCTTTTCTTTAAATTCTGCATCCTCCCACTTAACATCCTTATATTCCCAGAGTAATTGCCAGTATTCGTAAGCGGGAGATAATAACTCTGGCTTTGGCATAATTTCTTCAAACGCAAAACGTCTTCGTAATGCCGTGTCTAAAGCTTCTACACTGCGATCGGCGGTGTTCATCGTTCCGAAAATATAGAGGTTAGAAGGTACTCCAAAAGAAGTTCTTGAATAAGGTAGTTTCACTTCTAAGGCATTGGGTTCCCCAAGTCTTTTGTCTTTTTCTATTAAGGTGATGAGCTCTCCAAAAATAGCGGAAACATTCCCCCGGTTGATCTCATCAATAAAAATAGCATAATCATTTTCGGGATCGGCTTTTGCTTTTAAAGCAATCCGCTTAAAAATACCATCTTTAATTTCGTATTCTAAATCGGTACTTTGTTCTTCCATTTTTGGTTTGATTCCCTCTACAAAATCTTCGTAACTAAAGGATTGATGAAAAGTTACAAACTCGTAATTCTTGATTATCTTTCCGGCATCGGGTTGGTAATTCTTGATCTTTTCAAGGATCTCCAAAGCTTCGGGATAAGCTTCTTTTAGAAGGGATTCTTCCACCCACCATTTAGAAGTATCATTTTTAAAGAACAACTGAGGTTCGCTACGCGTTTTTACATTTACATTGGGACAGTCTAAGACGGTATGTGCCTGTAACCGACTCCACAAAATAGGTTTTATGGATTTGGCGCTAGATTGTCGTTCTTTAGCTTTTACGATTTCGTGATTCAAAATTTCATTGGAACTGGATAGCCCTAAGTCTTGTAAAGCAACAGCAAAGGTTTGCCACCAGGTTAAATCGGCCACCGCATTTTCGATATATTGTTCTCTTGATAATTTGCTTTCTGATACGGTAAACCTGGAAAAATATTCTTTTTGAAGTTGATAGGTTTTCCCGGTTCCCGGAGGGCCGTAGAGAATGGTGTTTAGGTTTTTCATTTTTCCATAATTTGAGGTTTTCTTCTCAGACACACTTGATTTCTTAAAGTTTTGAGGTAATGATTGGCCCTTATCAATGATTTTAAAACCCATTTTCTCCAGATATTTATTGGTTGATGAACCTCCTCCATATTTCCAAAAATCATCTCCATCATACTCAAAACGAGCTAGCCTCATTATTTCTTTTGGAGGATATTTTCTTCCGTTGATAATCACATCGTACTTGGTAGAATCTATAAGTTTTAATCCTTCCTTTTCAATACGGGCTACTGCATCCAATACGTGTTTTTGCGATATTTTATTAGGATCAAATGACATATCTGTTTAGGTTATATTGCAAGGATTGAATTTGCCATAACATATTAGTATTACTTTATTTAAGTGATAATAACTCGGTGATGATATCTTTTTTAAATTTACTCATAGGTCTTTTATGAAAATCTTTCGAATTTAATTCAGTCCCAAAGGCAAGTCTGTAAACTTCTTCGTAGGATAAATTAGCATTAGGATAGGCTGAAATAAGATTATTGAGATAATTCTTAGAATATGCTTTTCTTGTGAGCAATAAATCTTGTAACTCCGAAATATGTGCGTTATACATCGTTTCAAGGTTTAAATCTCTAAAAGTTCTAATAGCTCTATCGTCATTAAGATTAGTATTCAGTTTGATCGAATAATCATTCATTGATTTATTATAATTATAGCTATAATGAAATCTATCTAGAACATCACTATCTACATACGGATGAAGATGTTTCTGAAGATCAAAAATTTTATCAGATTTAGCTGAACTATTACATACACTGCAACTTGGTATTAAGTTATAAAATGAAAGCCCTAATAAAGGAAATGTGCTTTTTGGAAACCAATGATCAAATTGTGGTCGCATAAGTCTTTTTCCATTCGCTTTCTTCATTGTATTCGTATAAATCCGATTACAATAAGTACACGAATTAATATTTAGATTTTGGGCTAGGCTATAATCAGGTTTTACCTTCGCTAAAGAGCTTATAAACCAATTATCATAATTGATAAACTTGCTTACTTCTTTATTCAAAGCTCTATATTTCTTAAGAATTTCTTCTTGATGATCCCTGAGCTTATTTTTACTTTTCAGAAGAGACCGATAAACAAGGTAATCTGCCGTAGAATATCCATCGAGAAAGTCATAAAACTTAAGATTCAGTTTTTGTAGAAGATCTGGTTTGCCATCAAGAAGAATATTTATGTACTTAAGAACAAATGGTTTAATTTTATCATTATTAACCTTTACCTTACTTGACTTTAAATACTTTGCAACCAAAGCAAAATGTTCCTCTTTTGCTTTCGTAATTTTCAAGTTATTTTCTCCTAGAAAAATCAATTCTTCCTCTTTTTAGATAGTTCGTAGCCCAATTTTTCAGCACGTCTTTTCAATTCAGCTTCTTCATCATTAATTTCTTCACCATTGCTGTTGGGATCAATCTCTGAATACATTTCCAATAATTTAGCCTGTAAAACGGGCTCATCAACCAATTCAATTATCTTTTTGTGATAGGTTGGGTCTGTATTTTTTACTTCAGGTTCAAGGAGCTTAATTTCATTTTTCTTTAACGTTATCCATTCATCAGTTTGATAAGTAGAATCCTGTTCTTTCGATTCTTTCGATTCTTTCAATTCGACTCTCAATTTTTCATAATTCAGCCATTTAATGGTTTGGTTTATAGTTTGCTTTGCATATTCTCCCATAAAACCATCTTCAAGAAAAAAACTATCAGTAAGTAAATCGTGAATATTTGCTGCAAACGTTGATTGCTCATTTTCAATTGCCTCTCCATTCTTTAATTTCAGAATATTAGACGGAGGTATATCTGATAAAATAAATGGTGAATGTGTGAGTAAAACAATATTTATACCTTTAATATCTTTATCATTTTTATTAATCTTCTCTAATTCCGTAATTAAAGTGTGTAATAATTGCCGTTGCATTTCTGGATGGTAATAGAGTTCCATTTCATCCAATATAATGTTAACGTATTGATATTCTATTCGATTGGTATTATCACTTGAAAAAAATACAGATTGAAGATTATACAGATGATACAAAATAGCATTATTGTTAAATAGCATTTGTTGCTCACCAGAACTCATTTCGTCACTTTTTAAACCTTTTCCCTCTCCTTTTTTCGATTTTTTATTTGAAACTTTAGTTTTCTCATTTACAAAAACAAAATCAATATTTAAAAAGCCGGGGAGTGCAAACTCGGTTAAGTCTGAAGGAGAAAGTTGAGTGATATCATCTGTGAAAAGACCAATCCAACTAATAATTTGTTTGGGCTCTAACTCTAAAGTTTTATATTCTTCTTTTTCTTGCCAAATATTGATGTAATCATCAAATAGCGTTCCTTTTAGAAAATTTAGTGTCTGTCTAACTTTTTTAGTGATGTGTGATTTATCTTTTTTTAAAAAATCTTTAAAAGGTGCATTGCCTATTATACTGGGGTAGTTTTTCTTAATTTTTGAAATTTTTTTCTCTAGATAATCCAAAGCGACACCCCAATAGGATATTTCACGTGGAATTTTTTCTATTCCTACATTTTCTTTAATTAAATCTCCAGAAACTAATTCTCTAAGAAAATTAATATCGTCACGCTTTAATTCCATTTTAGAATAGCCCGGCTTTAATGAAAATATAAACTTTGAAACTTTATATTTTTCTAATAATAAGGTGTCTTTTTTTTGTATAATATTATAGAGAATATTACCGAACAATCGCTCTTTGGATAAATTTAGTTCTTGATTAATATCAAAATTCCCCTCATCCCTCATTGGATTGATGACTACAGGAGTTAGATAGCCATCATTTTTATGAAAAAGTCTAGTAATCCAATTGCCTAAGGTATTCGAATTAAGACTATGATGAGAATAATTTAGACTTATAGAATAGAAAAATGAAGCAAGATCAATTTCTGTGTTGTCAGTCTCTTCTCGTTTTACGCCATTATCAAATTCACGTATAGTTAAATTTTTATTACAGTAATTTACCTCTTTTATCTTTCCTTCCACCTCATAGAGGATACTGACAGCTAATTTTTCTCTAATATGTTTCTCATCTTCTTGCTCCTTTTTAATATCATCTTCAGCTTTTGATATTTTTTCAGTTAAATTTGTATTTAGTTTTTCTACTAATTTCAGTATTGAATCAGTGGATTTAAAATCAGGAAGTTCATACTTATTAATCAGCTCATAAATTTTCAAAAAATCCGTTTCTTTAAATTTTGAGAATTTTTTAAAGCCCTTAAGTTCTTTGAGTATCTCAAAATCAGATTTTAAGTCTTCTAAATATCCTTCTAAGTCTTTTGATCTTAAATTTAATCCTGCTTTGCTGTTTAAATCTTTACGGGTTCCTATTAAATAAATGAGTAAGTAGAGTAATTCAAACAATGTGCTTTTTCCCGTTCCATTTTTCCCTACTACAGCCGATACATTTAAGGAAATACCGTTTTTTAGATTATATAGTTCTTTTGGTACTTTATAGTCTTTATTTTCTATTACACTAGCTACACCATTACCTTTTTCTTCTAAAGTAATTATATGTGATTGGTAGAACTGATAAACTTGACCGGCCTTTAGATTTTTTCGGTATTTTTCATCACATGATTTTAATGGTATAATTGCTAACAACTTAAATCCACTCATTCCTTCCCATATTTAACATCATCCTCTGCCACCTGCCGATAGTTATTGGGGCTCATCGCTACATCTTCTGCCTCTTTATACGTGCCTTTAACGCTTACCTGCCCATTCATCAACATAGGCAATAACCAATCGCGGAGTTCAGCGAGTTTTTGGTTTTCTTTTGAACAAACTATAATTTTATCGTGTAACGGATCAACAATTTCTTTAAAATTATTTAAAACTTGTTCATTTGGAATACTAACTTTTAATCCAAAAAGTTCGTTTTTTGTAATAGCTCCAAATGTAGTTCCTGATGCATTTTTTCGGTCAAATATTTGCTTAAAATAAACCATTTGACTCCATAAATATGATATTGAACCTTTCTTTTCCCTTAATGAAGCAAGACCACGACCTATACAGCAATCCTCCATTGCTTGGTTAATTGTTCCAACAGGTGCCCTAACAGATAATAAAACATCTCCCTTCTGAGCCATTCTTGACGGCTCTGTTGTGTATTGTCGAACGGTTGGAAATCTTAAACCAAAATCCGTTGAGCCTTGGTAAAAAAGAGTGCCTATACCTTTCTGATTGTAAGAACTGCCAGCTGGTGACTGCCCCATTGTTATTTCTGCAATATCAGATAAAATCCCATCCTCCCAACCCTCAGGAATCTCACGCTTTAACTCGGCATTATAAACCATTTTACCGCCGGAGGTTTTATACGGTTTTCCGGTCAATTCGGGTTTGCCTATAGCATTCGCATAGTCTTTAGACATCGGGAAATCAAATTGTACAAACCAATAATCATAGACCAATTTGGCCATTGCTTCTAACTGCTGATTGATCTTGTTGTTGACTTCTATTTTTGTATCTAGATCAGATAAAACTTTTGTTATTCCCCTTCTTAAAAATTTCTCAGGAATTTTAAAATTAAGACCTGTTAAATATTCAATATTAATATTGTCTTGTATACTTCCTTGAATTCTACTTTGTATTGATGATCTTATGTAACTAAAAATATAGTGCATAAAATGCTCAGAGCACTCTTTTTCATACGCGTTAAATCCAACAATACTGTCTGGGAAACACATATCATAACTTAATATAGCTGTTTCTGCAATGTTTGCTGCTATTGTTATACATAATGTTCCTTTAGGCCATAACTTACTCTGTACTAATCCAAATTTATTGTAACTCGAAGAATGTTCATTAATATATAAATTTGCGTGTCTAACATCACCTGTTTGGATTAATGGAATTTTTCCATCCGAGAAAAGTCTAATATCATTCCTTGGACGGTGCTTAGATTTTCCCCTTTTGAAAGTACCTAAGTCTGCCAAGGTTTTAGTAGGCCAATTTTTGTTAAATTCAGAACTATTAAAAATCATAATTCAACCTTTTCAAATTATTCTGAATTTCTTTCTCTAACGTATCGCTTTCAGCAAACAAAGTGTTTAAATTACTTTCAAATCTGTTAATTTTAGAAGTAAATTCTTCCGCCGTAATATCAACATACTCCATCTTCACTTCAAAATACTGCCCGGCACTTAGGGAATAGTTTTTGGCTTTAATTTCTTCATAATCTACCGCTACCGAAAAATCAGCTACCGCTTTTTTCCGAGTAAAGGTGTTGATGATCTGTTGTTCTTCTACTGTAGAGAGTACGGTCTTTTGAGCTTTGCCTTCTTTTACCGTGGTGCCTAAATTACTGGCATCAATAAGGACTACTTTGCCATCGTTAGCTTTATCAAAAAATACAATGGAGACATTGGTTCCTGTAGTGGCAAAAATATTGGAGGGCATACTTACGACTCCCGCCAGCATTTTATTGGCGACCAATTGCTGGCGTATTTTTTTATCGATCCCCGATTGTGCGGTAATAAATCCCGTAGGAACCACGACGGCAGCTTTTCCTTTTTCGCTAAGCGAAAACATAATATGTTGCAAAAACATACTGTAAATGGCCATTTTGCTTTTGGCTTTTTTGGGCACGTTGGGAACGCCTGCAAAAAAACGATCCTGGTTGATTTTCTTCTTCAGTTCGTCTACATCGTCACTAAAGTCCAATTTAAAGGGCGGGTTGCTTACGATATAATCAAACTTACGTAACCTACCGTTTTCGCGGTGAAAAGGCGCTGTCATTGTATTGCCCTGTATCACATTGCCGATACTATGCACCAAATCGTTTAAGATTAGGTTTAAACGTAACAGGTTAGAAGATTTTTGAGAAATATCTTGGGAATATACGGTACATTTTCTGGGGCCAATGGCGTGTGCCAGGTGCATTAACAGGGTTCCACTCCCCGCACTGGGATCGTAAATGGTGACATTATCGGTTGGGCTGGGTACTAAAATCGCCGCCATTACTTTTGAGACGGCTTGTGGCGTATAATACTCCGCATATTTACCACCAGAGTCGTTGTTGTAATCTTTAATCAGGTATTCAAAAATGGTAGAGAAAAAGTCAAAGCCTTCTTCCATTATGGCTTCAAAATTAACGGCTACCAATTTATTGATGATGGCCTTGGCGAAATTATCCCGCAAGCTGGCATCTTTTACAAATTCTGTAATTCGGTCAAACAACTGAATCTTAGAACCTCCTCCGGTAGTTACCGAAAAAATTTGATTGTTAATTTGGCTAATATCGATAAGCGTATCATCAAAGGTTTTGGCAAAATCATTATCATTCTGGCTGTTAAAAACGTTGGTGATTAAATGCCGCGGATATAAAAAAGCGGCGTTAGCCTCTAAGTCAAATTCCAAGAGTTTATAGTCGCCTTCCTCCATCGCTAACAGGGCTTCCTGCCAGTTATCTCCTTTGGTTAAATCGGGGCGTACTTTTTTTAACTGATAGGTAAACTTATCATTCAGGTATTTATATAAAAACGCCTGGGTGATGATATCAAATTCACTGCTGCTGTTGCCCAATCCGTTATTGGCACAAACGGCTTTTAAATCATCGATCAGCGCTTTGGTTTTATTGGTATTTTCTAAAGTCATTAGCTATTAGTTCCTAATATGGATTTCTCTTTTTATCGTTTTTTTATTCTTTGGATTACCGCGGAATGGCTACGCGGGACGTTCGTAATATTCATCCAGGTATTCTTTTACAATCACATTAGCAATAAACATCACGGTATCATAATCTAGTCGTTGCTTCAAGGTGTCGTTAAACTCTTTCATCACCATTCGTGCTACTTCCTTGGTAAAATAGTTCTCGTTATTTAAACTGTCCTGCCGTTGTAGCACGGTAAGATCGGTCTGTACTTTTATCCGTTGCAAAGCTTCCATAATCTGCGACTTGATTTTAGAAGGTTTCCCGGCTTCTAACAAACGCTTTTCGGTACGGGCATATTTGGGGTCTCCATCATATTTTGCTTTTAGCAAATCGTTTTTTCGGTTAAGCTCTTTTACCTTATTATGAATTTGTTTGAGCGAATGCATATTGGCCTGCATTTCTTCCTGGCTTACTTCGTTTAAGTTTTTGTTTTCAAAAAGCCTGCGAAGTTCGTCATATAAACTTACCCATTCTGGATCTTTGGTGTCAAAATTATTAGCCAGCCCTTCGCGCGTCTTTTTCAGAATATCTTTCAGCTTATCGGCAAGAATCAACTCTTCTTCGCCTATTTTTTTAAAATTGAATAAAATATCTTCTAAAGCTACATTCAGCAGGTTACTCATCTCTTCGTTATGCTGAAAGGCTTCTTTGGCGTTGATTAATTGCAGGCGGTTGCTGGCTTCATTCCGAAGGGTATTCAATTGCCTGAAGTCTAATTCTTCCAACAATTCATATTCACCTACCAAACGAATAATGTTGTAGAGGGAACGTGCATCTTCTAATGCCTTTTTAATATCCAGCATTGTTTTGCGATCATCGATCTGCGAAATTTGCTGCTGAAAAATCTCTGCATTTTTTAAATCATAATCGATAAGGATTTCTTTGATGGATTTGATGGATTCCAGCATTTCTTCCCGGGACATAAAGAGGTTGGAATAATTTTCCAGCTCATTCCCCAGTGTTTCCTGTAATTCATCATAATACGCCCGATTGGTCGCGTCAAATTCGTTAGAAATATCGGCAAAATCAACTACGTATCCGTAACGATGGTCTTTGTAGGTACGGTTTACTCGGGTAAGCGCCTGTAGCAGGTTGTGTTTTCTAATGACCCGCCCCAAATACAGCTTTTTTAAGCGCTTGGCATCAAAACCGGTCAATAACATATTGTACACAAACAGCAAATCTACTTTACCTGCCTTAAACGCATCGCGCCAGCGGCCTAAATCATCTTTGGAGCCAGAGTCGTATAAAATTAATGCGGCTACTTTAGGTTTAAAAGCAGCTTTACGTTTTGCAGTATAACTATCTCCCTCTTCTGCTGCCAAATGGAGTTGTGATTGAGCTTCGGTATTTTCGATATCCTGATAGCCTACTCCGTATTTCTCTTTAAAAATTTTGTAGAGTTCTTCTGCCTGTTCACTGCTGTCACAAATCACCATTCCTCCTAAACCGGCATCGTCTTTTATACTTCTGAAGTTTTCAAAATCTTCAACCATATAATCCAACATGGGTTCTACAAATGAAGGATGTGCGTAAGCTTCTTTTTTATCGATATTTCCTTTTAATACATCAATTTGATCTAATGCTTTTTGAAGCTTCATCTGGTATTCGGTTGCGATCTCTTCCCGTATTAAACGCAGCGTATAGCCATCTGCAATAGATTTATCGTAGTAATACTTATGAATATAATCACCAAAGAGCTGTCTAGATTTCACATCTTTTCCAATGAGCGGTGTTCCTGTAAGCCCTATTTTAATAGCGGTACCATCACTTTCTTTCAGGTTTGCTAGAAAGCTACCCTCTGGGTTATAACTACGATGTACCTCATCTAAAAAGTAAACCCGTTGAATAGATAGATTATAATCCTCTTTCTGTGCCAGTTCTGGGTCATCGGCAAACTTCTGGATATTGACAACAGTAATTTCGGTTTGCCCTTTATCGTTATTGATTGCGGTTGTCTTCTTTAGATTCGCTACAAACTCCTCTTTAGAGTTTACTGTATGTACTTTTAAACCACGGGCGGTAAATTCGTCCCGAGCCTGGGTGAGCAGGTCTAAACGGTCTACAATAAAATAGAACTTAGGGATTATCTTTTTCTTCTGATAATAATGTTTTAAAAAGTGGGTGTTGTAATAAGCTAAGGCAGTCTTACCACTACCCTGTGTATGCCAGATGATCCCCTTTCGTATGCCTTCATCCAGTTTTTCTTCAATGGCCTTTGTGGCAAAAAACTGAGGGTACCGCATGATGTGCTTTTGAATACCTCCAGGCTCATTCACATAAGCCAATGCAAACTTTAAAAAGAATTTTAAGCGCTCTTTGGATAACAATGAGGTAAGCACTCTATTTGTTGGTGAATCCGGATTCTTATTCGTACTGTACTCCGGACTGTTCTTGATAACCTGATAGTTGGTATCCTTAAGCAAGAAATTTTCAGCCTCTGGTTTTAATGGAGCTAAAGTTTGAGTAAGATTAAAACCCAACTCCTCTCTAAAGTAATTGAATACCGGTTTGTAATAAGATGGAGAAGCATAAAAGGCTCCTTGCCAAGGTTGTATCTCATTCTCGTCATATTCCATATTGTTAGAGAAGATCATAAACTGAGTAAGGTTTACAAACTTTCTAAACTTCTTATTCTGAAACCTGCGATTGATACGATCTCGTTCTGCAATGACCCCATCTCTGTTATTGGGCTTTTTCACCTCTATAAACACTAAAGGCATCCCATTAATCAAACAAATAATATCCGGTCTGAACTCATCTTCCCCGTTTTTATACTTGAGCTCTGTTACCACGTGAAAACTATTATTGTTGAAATTCTCAAAATCTACAAGTCTTATGCCCGAAGTTGCGGTTAGCATTTCATAGAAAGCTTTCCCTAAATCTTCATTTTCCAATTTAAGACTTACATCCTGATAGATACGATTTATATCATCCGCAGCCAACCCGGTATTAATACGGCTTATGGCATCCTTAAAAAGGCCTGTAAATATATTGGTGTTCTTATCCCATACAGCATTCTTTAAGGAGATGTAGTCATATCCCAATTGAACTAGATGTAAAATAGAAGGTATTTTTACTCTGGAGTCTTCGTTGAATTTCATACTTTACAATAATAGGGAAATTTAAGAATTAATTTTTTTGCCCCCTAATTCTTTATAAAATTCATACTTTCATAAATAGAGTACTTTTCTTTTACGCATTCAAAATAATTTAAAGAGAATTCTGATAGATTCCCACCTGCATTAAATAGTGCTTATTCACTATACAATACTACGTTTTTTCACCTATTTTTCCATACGGAAATCCATAAAAGAAACGTATTCTTAATGAAAACCTTCCCGAT
>MDTG01143992.1_pt1 | contig 13305 bp, 12 predicted proteins | sample 811421 | NCBI WGS metagenome assembly MDTG01 (sample SAMN05326645, study PRJNA326480) | marine metagenome | isolation source: seawater | place: Pacific Ocean: South East | collected 2011 | reverse complement strand
TTTTGCTTGAAGCTTGATAAATTTCTTGATCTTCACAACTTACAACTTCTCCATAAATAGACGCTTGCACAAGGCCGCCATTATTATCGACATATTTTTGAGCATTAGCGCCCCATGCCTCTAATGAAGTAACAGCACTCATTTGCCAGAAATCGACTTCATCATCTTCTGCCATAATCCCTGCTGTTGGAAACATTCGATAAGTTCCTCCGCTCATACCAGCTGAATCTGCAAAGTTATTCCATTTAGCATCAGCTTCAACGAGATCATTTAAGCTCTTACCATCATTAATTGTGCAGCTCTGAAAAGATAAAACTCCGTCATCTGTGTTGGGATTAGGATTTGATCTGACTATGCTTAGTGCAGTGAGAGAATGGTTAGCGCAATTCCAAACTTTATTGAAACCTTCTGCAGCGCTTGTGCCATTAGCAAAATAGTTATTGAGTTCGCTTCCCATATCAGACCAGCTATTCCATGTCCCCATCCATATAGCCGTTTCTCCATTAAAATCTACATTGGAGTGAAAAATAGGCGTCAAGACCCAGGCTGAATAACTATCATTTCCAGATTCATCCTCAAATTCATTCCAATCCGCAATAGGATCCTCTAGATCAGTAACATCTTTACCTCTTGAGAATTCACATCCATGGTAAAACTCTACTGGAAAGAAATCAGTGCTTTGCATGTGATCATCAGCAAAAACTGTTGACATCATCACAGCCAAAAATGGCACTGATAATAATTTTAAAATGTTTTTCATATAACTTCCTTTTTTTGGTTGAAAAATAGATATTATTGAAATTTCTTCAAAATACAACCTATCTCTTCTCTCTTAAAAATAAAACTTTTACTTTTTTATTACCTTTTAGTTAGGATTATTTTATATCGCATAAGAAATGAAAATTCTTGTAATAATCAGAGTAATTAGTTGAGCCCACAGTCGGCATATCATCTCTGCTATTTTGCATTTCTCTATAGTAGTTAGATATGGCTTCGATTTTTCCAATTGCTTGGATAGAGGTACTTAATTTTGGCCTGTTATCTAACATCTTATCCATACTTGGGAAGACGGCTGCACCCCACCAAGATAAAGCTGCAAAGAGAAGAATATCAGCACAAGAGGGTTTTTCACCCAATAAAAAAGGTCCAGAGTCACTCATAGCATTTTCAAGAAAATCAAATTGAGAGGCTAGATCACCTGATCCTGAAATCATTCTAGGATTAAGAAAGTCATCTAGTGTTCCCTGGCCAAGCATGGTCGAGTATAAAGGGGCAGTCTCCATGGAATCGGTTCCATTTAATCCGATCAAGATAGGCCAAATATCTTCGAGCATATCCATAAACCCATCGACCAAAGCTGCAGATTTCGCATCTTCTGGATACAGTTTGGCCCCTTCATATTGAATATTTTTTCCCAAGTATCTGAGTATAGATCTCTGTTGGCCGATGATTTCACCAGAGGGTAGAGATAAGGTTGGTAGAGTTCCCCAAGGAGTGGTAGGTTTTAAATTTCCCCATGTACCATCATCGAAGGGAGGTGGACTTTGATTATCAGGATTTTCCAGAGGAAAAGGCAAAGGCACATAATTATTTTTGAATTCCTTGCCTCCCAAGGCCAATAGTATTCTTATGCTTTCTCCGCGACCAGGTACATTCCAGTAATTTAAAATGTATGAATTCTGACTCATTCTTTTCTCCAACAGTTTATTTAGAATTGATAATCTATATCAACAATAAAGTAATGAGAAGTTTTGATTATGGATAATGAAAAACTAACTTATGGTCCTCATCATTAGAAGACTGAATCTAAAGGTGGTCTATTAAAGATAGTATCTTAGATAAACAATCCTCGATCGGACCGTTATTATCAACAATGTGATCTGCATATAAATTATATAAAGATGCCCTCTCTTCATAAGCTTCTTTTACTGTTTGATCTGAGCTTTTAATAAATCCTCTTCCTTTAAAATCTCCTACCCTTTTAAAGATAGTGTCAAATTGAACGTCTAAATAAATAATTTCAGAACATTCTCTTAGATACTTCATGGAAGAATGAGAAAAAACTGCACTTCCTCCAGTTGCTAATACATGTTTATCAAATTTGATAGAAAGTAGAACTTTTTCCTCGATATCCTTGAATCTTTCATTGCCTTGGGTATCTATTATTTCTTGAGAGTTGCCATAAAGATTCTCAATAAGCTTGTCACTATCTAAAAAGTTATAAGATAGTTTAGAAGATAGAATCTCACCCACAGCCGTTTTCCCAGCGCCAGCCATACCTATAAGTGAAATAGAATTCTTCAATATGAATAATAATTACGTATGTGAATGGTGGAGCCAGTCGGGATCGAACCGACGACCTCATCCGTGCAAGGGATGCGCTCTCCCAGCTGAGCTATGGCCCCACAAAGGGATGAGTAGATTAACAAAAACTTACAACTAAGAAAGAACTATTTTATTTTTTTAGCCTGCTTTTGCCATTTCATCAATAGAAGCATTAATTCTTCCCAGCACCTCTTTTTGGTCAAGATCCTTGGTAAGCTTGTAGTGAGGATGACTTAAGGTAGCTAAATCTTTTGCTATTTCTAAGGATTTAGACATTAAATCTTCTGCTTCGACAACTTCGTCCATGTAACCTGCATCTATAGAATCAGAAATTGAATAGGCCTCTGCATTTAATATGGCCCTGTACCAATGATTTTTTAAAATTCTTGACTTAGATATTTCTAATATAGGAGTAGGAATCGACATACCATTTCTTGTCTCGTTAGCTTGCACTATAAAATTCCCTTTAGCCCCTATCCTGTAGTCGGCACAGCATAGAAGGAATGCCCCCAAAGCTATAGCGTGTCCACTGGAAGCAGTAACAACAGGTCTAGGGAAATTATAGATTCTCGATAGTAACTTGAAACCTGCAGTTGTCATTTCTATAGCCGCTTTAGGATCTCCTCCTTGTATAGTTTTCAAATCGAATCCGGCTGAGAAAAGTCCCGGTCTTCCAGTTATTAGCAAAGAACCCTTATCTTCTGGAACCTGATCTAAGAGGGAATTTAGTTTATTACTCATGTTTGTAGAAAAGACATTGGCCTTTCCGTCATCCAAAGTAATAATTGAAACATCGCCATCCTGCGCTAAAGTTGCAAATTCGTCCGTCATAGTTTTTCCTTTTAATTTATCTGATCATATAATCTAATAAGTGGTTCAATAACTCAAATAGTTTAGGTATGAATTTTTTTAAAAAGCTTTCAAGATCAGTAAAAGGAAAAATAGCAATTATTACAGGTGCTGGCAGTGGTATGGGTGAAGCAACTGCAAAAGTTTTTGCAGCTGAAGGTATCAAAGTTATTGCAACTGATATTAATCTAAAGGAAGTTGAAAGAGTTGCTAGTGAGATCAATTCCTCAAAAGGAGATTGTAAGCCTATGTTATTGGATGTAACTGATAAAGAATCTATTCAAAAATGCATAGATGAAACCATTGAAGCATATGGATCCTTAGATATTGTAATAAATAATGCAGGTATTTCATCTGCAACTGCTGTAGATGATGAAAATTATGAAAACTATTGGGATGATACTTTAAGCGTAGTTTTAACCGGGCAGGTTAAACTCATAAGAGCGGCCTTACCTTATCTTCTTAAATCTAAAAATGGTCGCATAGTAAATATTTCTTCTACTGAAGGATTTGGTGCATCTCCATTTCATAGTCCTTACACTGCTGCTAAACATGGTGTAATAGGACTCACTAGATCTTTAGCATTAGAACTTGGACCCAAAGGTATAACAGTTAATTGTATTTGTCCTGGGCCGATAAACACGAATATGACTTCCGCCATAGATGACAAAGATAAAAATACCTATGCCAGAAGAAGAGTTGGATTAAAAAGATATGGCGAACCTGAAGAAGTTGCCCACGCCACTCTAAATTTATGTTTACCCTCTTCCTCTTATATAAATGGAGTCTATCTTCCGGTTGATGGAGGACTTTCGATCAGGAGAGCTTAGAGGAACTTACAAGGAATTTACAAAGCTATATGATTTTATCGAGTAAATGATAAATACTAAGTCTTTCAATTGATTTCTTGCCAACGAACTCTCCAAGTTCATGCCAATATTCTTCTCCGGCCTTCATAGTTTCCCAGTCTGGTAAATCAGAGTCGTTAGGGTTTCCAGTTTTAGAGAAATTAGTCCAGTAAGAAAGCATATAGTTAGATAATTCTTGATTCTCAATAGGACCCAGGCCAGAAACTCCAAATACATACCCGATCTCATAAGCATGAAATGATCCCAAGGTCTCTCCAGCAGGTCCAGATGGTTTTTGAGTAAAATGATAGAAATAAATATCTTCATCTCTTTCAGCCATAGCCTTGGAAGCAAAATACGATGGTGCTCCAAATAACGAATCTCCCAAAATTCTTTTGCTAGAATCTAACATTTCTTCATAATCTGATGCGGGGAAATTATTTAGAACCTCTGAAGAATTATCACCAAATCTATCTACAATAATTGAGGTGTATTTTTCCACTGTATCAACAGGCGGCATTTCATCTGCTAAAGGACTTCCCCAATATAATGCAGTCCCCTCATCAGCATTAGTTCCGATGATTGTAGGTACTTTATGGTTATTTCCACTTTCAAAACCCTGAATAACTCCTGACTTCATAGAATAATCGTCTATAAATAAAATTGAAGGAAAGCCAATACCTTTTTGGATAATCTCCTCAACAGGCAAAGCTCTCATTTTTTCTAATTGATCGGGTCCATCAGCTACACCGCATGCATTGCAAAAAGATAAGCCTAGTCCTTCGCCTGACATACCTTGATCATTCAAATTTTTGTAATGAAGGTTCATCCTAGCAAAACCTCCACTTTGCACTACAGCCTTGTGAAATAAACCTTCTGAAAGTGGCGATACCAAGAGTGCTGCAACAGAGAGTCCTCCTGCAGATTCCCCAAATATAGTAATATTTTCTGGATCACCGCCAAAATTTTCTATGTTTTTTCTTACCCAATCTAATGCTTTTATTTGGTCAAGCAGTCCAAAGTTTGTGACTGGACTGTCATCAGAAAGTGCGGGATGTGAAAAGAAACCTAATTCTCCAAGTCGATAATTTATCGTCACTAAAAGAACTTCCTTACTGAGTATTCCTTGAGGCAAGTAGGGATCTCCCGATCCATTTCTCAAAGCACCTCCATGAATCCAAAACATAACTGGCAAATTCTTTTGGGGCTTTATATCTGGTGTATATATATTCAATCTTAAACAATCTTCTGATTCATTTGGAGTTTCTTCAATAGGAATATCTACCCCGTAAGCTTTGGCAATACTTCCTCTAAAACCTCCCTCGCCCATTCTAAATTGGGGACATTGAGGGCCAAAACTTGAAGCATCAAATGCTTCAGTCCAACTTGATGGCTCTTGTGGTGCTCTCCATCTATTACTTCCTGATGTATCTGCCCCATAAGGAATACCTTTAAAGAAAATTCCTTCTTTTTTACTTATGCCAGAGACTGGTCCCAAGTGAGTTTGAATATTAATTCTGTCTCTTTTATTGTTCATCTTTTTTTTCTTTCTTGTTAAGGTTATTTATATTACACCAAACGAAAATGAGTAAAAAAATAATTATAGATACGGATCCTGCAATGGGAACTAAGGGTGGAGACCCAGAAGACTGTTTTGCAATAATGCTTGCGATGAATTCTCCTGAATTAGAAATTCTTGGAATCACCACAGTTCAAGGAAATGTTCCCGTAGAGAGAGGCTATAGTAATGCCAAGTACCTCGTCAAAGAATTCAATAAAGACATACCTGTGCATACTGGATCGCCCGGAACCTATGATGCTGAAAGAAATAAAAAAAGGTCATGGCTTGCCGAAAGAGAAGGTATGGAGCAGATCACTCCAATACTTAAACCCTCTCCTGAAGAAATATCAGCACCTTCGTTTATAGCTAAGACATGCAGAGAAAATTCTCAGGATATTGAAATTGTTACTATTGGACCTCTTACTAATATTGCACATGCTCTCGATGAAGAACCAGAATTAGCAAAGCATATAAAGAAAATCACTATGATGGCGGGTGCAGCAAAAATACCAGGAAATGTTACTCCAGCTGCAGAATTTAATATTTGGGCAGATCCAGAGTCTGCTGAAAAGGTCTTTAGATCAGGTATAGATTTTACTTTGGTGCCTCTTGATGTTTGTCATCAGACCAAGTTCAGTAGAGATCAATTAAATACAATTGGCGATAACAGCCATCCTCTATGTAAATTTGTATACGAATCTGTAAAGCCATGGATTCAAATTAATCCTAATCAAAATATTATTGATCAAGGACTGCATTTGTATGACTCATTAGCTATGGCACTATCTTTTAAACCAGATTTAGCTGAATTTAAAGATGCATTTGTAACTGTAGAAACTAAAGGCGAATATACAGATGGAGAAACGGTTTGCGAATTCAATGAATCCATTATGGGTCAAGTCTTTAAACCAAAACCGAATGCTAAAGTCGCTTTGGATATAGATGTAGAAGGTTTTAATCGACTATTTGAAGAAAGAGTACTAAATTATTTAATTAACTTATAGCCTACCAGAACCTTTTTTTCACAAGATTTCTTTGTATTTTACCCGTGGGAAGTCTCGGTAGATCTTCTTCCCAAAACTCGAATGATTTTGGTTTCTTAAACCCCGATAATTTTTTATCAGCCATCTTTATTAATTCTTTTAAAACCACTTCGCTGTCTGCGCCCTCTTCTAAGTTAATAACTGCTTTAATTTCTTCTCCCCATTCCTCATTGGGAACCCCCACACAACAAACCTCAGCAACTTGATCGTGCATTAACAGAATATTATCAATTTCCTGAGGATAGATATTGGTTCCTCCGGAAATAACAGTATCCGCACTTCTTCCTGTTAAAAAGTGATATCCATCAGAGTCACAATAGCCAATGTCACCCATAGTGAAGTAATCACCCCAATAAGCCCCGGAAGTTTTCTCTTCAGCTTTATAGTATTCAAACCTACCCTTGGAAGGAGCGCTAAAATAAATAGTTCCTTCACTGCCTTGTGTAACCTCTTCAAATTCTTCATTTAGGATTTTAACTTCAGTTCCCTCATTGGCTTTGCCGACACTACCGGGTTTTTTTAACCATTCCTCTGGTTGAATGAAGCAACCTCCTCCTTCAGTTGCAGCATAATATTCATAAACTATGGGGCCCATCCAATCAATCATTGCCTGCTTCACTTCTACAGGGCATGGTGCTGCACCATGTAAGATCCATCTCATTGAAGAAATATCATACTTAGATCTTGTTTCATTTGGTAATCTAAGAATTCTATGGAACATAGTGGCAACCATATGAGTATGAGTGCATTTATATTCGCTTATTAAAGACAGCATGGTTTCTGCATCCCATTTATCCATTAAATAAACCCCTACTCCTGCCATTAAAGATGGATTTATATTTAATCCGAGAGGAGCGGCATGATAAGCAGGTCCAGGACAGATACTAAAATCAAGTTCGGGGTCAAACGCTGCGGTTTCCAAAGTCAATTGTTCTGTCTTGGAAGGAGGAGGATTCTCTTTTCTAAATACACCTTTAGGCCTCCCGGTAGTTCCAGAAGTGTAAAGCATTGACCTCCCTGCGACAGGAGTTGAAATATCAGACTTGTCATATTTCTGAATGGTATTTAAGAAAGGAATTGCAAGAGAGTCTTCGCCGCCAACTGACAAAAGCAAAACATCAGGTAATTTTTGTTTTATCTCTATAAAGAAATCAGTAAACAAGGCATCACAAACTACAACTTTAGCTTCACAATTCTCGACTATATAGCAGATTTCTTCAGCAGTTAGATGCCAGTTGATCGGCGTTATCCGTAAGCCTACTCTTATAGGGCCAAATAAAGCTTCTAAAAATTCGGGTCTATTTTTGCATATGATTGCTACTGAGTCTCCTGCAACTAAACCCTTATCAGTTAAAAAGTTTGCATAAGAATTGCTATTTTCATTCAGTTCTTTAAAGGTTCTTTCACCATATTCACTAACTACAGCTTTTTTGTCAGGAATATTTTTCGCATGGAATGCAATGCCCATACCTAATGCGATATGTTCTTGCAGACTCTCCATTTAGTCTATTAAAGATTTTTGGTAGTCGCTTAGAACAGGCTTTTGGGGCCACTTATATTTTTCTCTATTCTCAGCTTGTAAGATCAAAGGAAATTCATCTGCATTTCTAAAGCTATTTGTCCAATTGGTAGTTGATATTAACTTTTCAACGGCTTCGCGTCTTTTTATGAGTACATCTTCACTGGATAGATGTTTAGGCATCATGCAGATCAATGAGGCAGCTCTGATTAAATCTTTTGTATCTGAGTTTGGTTCTCTTCCAGAATTACTGCAATGAATAGTTCTTGAATCCCACAATAGAAGATCCCCTGGTTCCATGTGACACATGACAGCCTTTTGAGAGGAAAGCTTGGGATCATCATTTGGAAAACGAAAATGATCAATTTCAAGCGGTAATTTAGAGAGCCTTTCTTCATACTCAACGGGGAGATTTTCGAAAAACTTATGCGAACCAGGTACGATCACATTACCTCCAATTTCTTCTGACGTAGGTAATAAGTTAATAAGCCCTTGAATGCACTGTTTGCCTGGTTTGGAAATAGGATGCTGATCAATATGGAACCAAGATTGCCCATTTTCAGTTTTCCATTCAGGATTTATGTTCCAAGGACGCCACAAAGAAACTCCATCAAAACTAGTAAGAAGGTCATCGGTATCCCAAATCTTTGCGAATGCTTTTTTGACATTTGGGATGCTCCTCATGAACCATTGAGCTTCAGAGTGCCCAATACCATAGCTCGGCATGATGCCACCATGGGCACAAGTTGGCCATTTATCATCTTCCCATGTTGAAGGATTATTTCTATCAATTCCTGTTCCAAGTTCTTCAAGATAATCCCAAAGAAGGTCTAATGTCTTAGCTGCCTCTTCACCAGATAATGCATTTTTTATAACTGCATACCCATGTTCATCAAGATAAGCAATACTTTCATCAGAACCAGGGTTTAATCTGGGGACATGCCTATACTCTATTTCAATATTAAATTCGTTTGTCATATTATCCTCTCGCTTGTTAAGGTTAAGCGCTTTGTAGAAAATTTACAACTTGATCTTTAGTTGGCATCGAAGAAGAAGTTCCTCTCTTTGTTGTTGAAATAGCCGCTGCGCTATTAGCAAATTTTACGGATTCAAAAAGATCTTCATTCTCTAAATAGCTTGTTGCTAATGCACCGATAAAACAATCTCCAGATCCTGTTGAATCAATTGAATCTACATCCAATCCTGCCACAAATTCTTCTCGTTTGTCTTTATAAATATAAGCCCCATGAGAGCCTAAAGTAACGACAATAGATTGACGATTATTTAACGATAAACTTTTGACCGCTAAACGAACTGTATCTGGATTTTCTTTATTCACCTTTTTGCCACTTAAACTTTCCAACTCTATTTCATTCACTACTAATAAATCTGTTTCTGATAATAAGGTCCTGCTGAAATTTGTAACAGGTGCAGTATTAAGGATCCTAAAATTACCAAAGCTTTTAGCTCGTTTGAATAGATCTTCTGTTTGACTAGGGGGTACTTCGAATTGAGAAATCAAAATATCCGTTGAATTTAAAAGTTCATCGGTTACTTGACTAGACTCTACAAAAGAATTGGCTCCGGGAACAACTATTATCTGATTTTCAGATGTTTCCTCAAAAACATTAATAAATGCAACGCCTGACTCTCCATCATACTCTCCAAGATACTGAACATTAATATCCTCTTCTAGGAGATTTTCTTTAAGCCTTTTACCGAAAAAATCTTTGCCTACCTTTCCTACAAAAGTCACATCAGCGTCTAATCTAGAAGCTGCAACTGCTTGGTTAGCTCCCTTTCCACCTTGAAATGTCTCAAAGCTGTTTCCAAAAATCGTCTCTCCATTAGAAGGTCCATAGTCGCTAAATATAACTAGATCCATATTTATGCTGCCAAATACAACTATGGAAGAAGACACTTTTAAATCGAATCTGGCAAAGATGAAAATTTTTCAACTAAAGTGCAAGTTCTTTTTACTAGTTGATCTAAATCTAGTTCACCTACACCTGCAATACAGGTTAAAACTCTACCTTGCCATGGATCAGTCCATTTTGAGGGAATTGTACCCATATCTAAGCCCAGCAAACCTCCAACAGTAGCTCCAGTGCAATCTGTATCCCAGCCACAACAAATCGTCTCTCCGATGGTTTCTTCAAAAGAATCTTGAAATGATAAGAAAGCCCAAACGACTACCGCCAAGTTATTCAAACTATGAACAGGCGACATATCACCGTAATGATCATGTAAATTAGATGCAGGTTTATTTTTACATTTCATACCTACTTCTACCGCTTCGTATGCCAAAGAATCGTTTTCAATATGCTCTAAGGCTGCAAGAACAGCTTCCTCTCTTGAAGTTGAAACTGGCACCAAAGCACAAAGAGCGGCCAAATAGGCAGAAGCTTCTACTGCACATGACCTATGTGATAGAACGGCATCTCTTCGAGCAAGATCGGCTGCCATTCTAGGTTTACCTGGTAATAACCAACCATACATATCTATCCTTATCTGAGCACCTATCCAATCGTTATATTCTCCATCATTTATTTCTTCAAATTCAAAAGTCCTAGAACCACCAAATTGATAACCCATATTAGATTTTTCAATAAGTTTCATATAAGAATCTCTTTCAGCAGTGAATGTTGCTCCAACAGGAAGTAAATTTATCCAAGATCTTGCCACATCATCAGTACTGAGCTCTAGTCCATGCTGCTCCATCATCATCAAGGCAAGAACCAGATAAGTAATGTCATCATCTACCTCCGCCTTATCTATCTTGCCTAAACAACATCTTTTGTTTGCTCCCCTCAATAATTCATGTTCCTTATAATTGACGTAATCTCTAAGTGGGATAGATCCTGCACTTTTTAAAAAATTATTTAAACCAATTGGTCCTTCTCTCATAGAAATCATTTCAACTGGTTTGCCTAGCAGGCAACCTGAAATTCTACCTTGCCAAGCCGCTTTTATTCTTTCTTCATTTGTCATAATGTTTTAATGCTTATCTAAGACATCTTCGTCTAACTCATCTGTAACCATCTCTTCTTCGTACATTAAAGTTGTTATATCTTTCATTTGATCCACGTAAAGTTTTCCAGCTAAATGATCTAATTCATGCTGGAATACTGTCGCAAGAAAATTTTCTACTTCTATCGACTTAGGCTCAGCATTCTCATCCAAAAAATCTACTCTTATTTTTCTCGGTCTCTCGACATATCCTCTTAAACCTGGAATACTCAAACAACCTTCCCAAAACCCTTGCTCATTTTCATCAAGTACAGTGATCTTTGGATTAAAGACAACAAAGGCTTCACTATCTTCCATATCAGGATACCTGTCTGATACTTCGGTCAGCTTAATCACTGCAAGTTGTCTAGAAATACCAATTTGGGGTGCTGCTAAACCAATTCCTCCTGCAGATGCCATAGAATCCCACATATCTTCTAAGAGGCTTTTTGTCTCTAAACTTTTTATTTCTTCAATTGAAAAGTCTTGAGCTACTTCTCTTAGCAAAGGATTACCCATTTTTATAATTTTTCTAATACTCATAAAACATCTATAGTGTTATTCAGGATCTGCAATTTTTAGTAGCTGCTTGCCTTGGTTTTTTCCAGTATAGAGTCTCAAAAGAGTATCAGGAGCATTTTCAATGCCTTCTTGAATATCTTCTTGATAAACAATTTTTCCTTCTTGTACCCACTGCATTAATTCACCTATTGCTTCAGGAAATTTACTCATGTAATCGAGAACAATAAAGCCTTCCATTCTAGCTCTCTGAATAATTAGCGAAGTATAATTCGAAGGCCCAGGAGAAGGGGTTTCATTGTTATAGCCTGAAATAGCACCGCATACAGCTATTCTTGAACTTTGATTGATGTTTAAAAGAGCAGTATCTAAAAATTCTCCACCTACATTATCAAAAATTACATCTATACCCTCAGGAATCAACTCAGGAATAACCTCAGCCAAATTTGCAGCTTTATAGTCTATGGCAGCATCAATTTTTGCCACTTCAGTTAACCATCTACATTTTTCAGTTCCGCCTGCGACTCCAATGACTCTGCAACCTTTTAATTTTGCTATTTGAGCGGCAATTGAGCCTGTCGAACCCGCCGCCCCTGACACTAGGACTGTTTCACCTTCTTTTATTTGACCCACATCTAATAGCCCAAAGTAAGCTGTTAACCCTGTAATCCCAAATACACTCAGTGGTGCTGTTAGAGATGAACCTTCTGGGATAATGGTTGCATTCAATATTCCTTTGCCGTCTGATATAGCATACTCTTGCCAACCAAAAGTGCCCTGAACTTTATCACCTACTTTAAAATCTGGATTATTTGATTCAATCACTTGGCCAACTGAACCAGCTCTCATTACCTCTCCGATTCCTACAGGAGGTACGTAGCTTTCCCTATCCTCCATCCAGCCTCTTTGAGCAGGATCAAAACTTAGATACAAGTTCTTTATTAAAAACTCACCTTCTCCTATATCTCTTACTTCTTCTTCCTGAAAAGAAAAATTATGTTCTCCAACCATACCGAATGGTCTAGATGTTAGAGTCCATTTTCGATTCTTTAGATTTTTCATATTTTCATTAAACGTTAAAAACGTATCTTAGTCCTCTTGCAAATAATGCCCCTGTGATTGTGAAGTGAGTTTCCTCTTCCAAAATAAGGCCTTTTAATTTTAGGTTAGGATAGTTTCTACCTTTGAGTTTATCTATCATTTGTAGAGTATATTCAGCTGTTCTCGCCTCAGAAAAAATCTCAACCATAACAGGATTTGTCTTTCCTAAATAAGGACCAATAATGTGTTCTTCTGCACCTGATGCAATATAAACAATTGCCTCCATATCTTTATGATTTTCTGCATACTTTTCTTCGTATTCAAATGTCCTAGGATAGTCCCAGTCTTGCCAAGGGCTTCCTATGACGTATCTCTTAAAAGCACTTGGATGATGGAATAAAGTATATAGGCCAAAGAGACCTCCCATAGAATCTCCTATATAAGTAGTATCGTCTGAAACATTAAATCTTTCAGACACCCAATCCCTAAGCTCAGTAGTTAAGAATTTTAAAAAATCTTCAGCCCCTCCTCCTTTTACTTTCCTCAAGGTCATTTGCTCCATTATTTGTTGCATTTCTGCATCTTCTGTAG
>MDTG01099714.1_pt1 | contig 13305 bp, 10 predicted proteins | sample 811421 | NCBI WGS metagenome assembly MDTG01 (sample SAMN05326645, study PRJNA326480) | marine metagenome | isolation source: seawater | place: Pacific Ocean: South East | collected 2011 | reverse complement strand
GTGCCGACTGGTTTTTAGGAAAGAGGTCCCCAAGGTAAGCTGCACTGCCATCTGGTCCGCGATCATAAATCCACCAGACTTGGCCACTTTGAGCCTGAGCTCCGGCAGGAAAAGATACCTTAATCTCAATCTTTTCCTCATTGACCCAGCTCTTTACCCGGGGGGAAGGTAATAATCCTTCCCCGCCGAAAAAATGGTGCAGTAAAAACGCTGCCTTATTTTGCTCGCTTCGTTCGGCAGCCGGGTGCGGTTCACGAATTCCATGTCCGGAATTGGCGCGAAGATAGACTGGCACGTTCGGATATTGCTTGCCTCCCCACGCTAAATCAAATGCTACAAAATCGTGGGTACCCGGGTGGAATAATACTTCCACACCTCGCTTTTTTAACTCGGTCAATTTTGGGGCGATAAATACTTGCGGTGACATTGATTTGGCCAACCTTTCCAGGTCGCTCCACTTGTGCCCGGCTTCAATTGCGTCTCGGTTGTAGACGGGGCCAAAAGTTCCGCCAAGGAAGGAATGGTTAAAGATTTGACGCTCATTAATTCTTTTGTTCTGGCTACGTAGGCGAGCAGCATATTGCTTGTTAGCTTTCCCAAGATCAGCCCATGTTTTTTCATCGCAAAGCCGCAGAGGTGAGGGCCAGATAGGTGAGACTGACGCATGTAAGGCAGTGAGCCGGTCATCTTGCAGCAAGGCTACTGAGGGTGAGGCTCCATTCTTAGAGCCGCCTGACATGGCGACTTTACCTCTCTCGAAATGGTCCTTCTCGGCATAGGCAGCAGTAGTTGCACGCATTAAAGCCGCGGGCCAACCCCAATATTGGATGGAATGTTTCGGGTTTAAGGTTTTGATGAATTGCCTTTCGGCCATTCGGCCCAATTCTGGAAGGCCTGAGGCCGGCAAGACCTGGACCACGGTAAATACTAGCCCTACTCCACCACGTAACAACTCGGCATCCAACCCGCGAGGAGGGAAATCATTTTGCATATTGCCCAGTTGGTGGCCGCCGGTTAGATGGAAGCCTTTAGCTTTACGATCGTGTGGCACAATTAGCCTAACGGGCAGCCGGTATTCACCCCCCGGGACCAATTCCCCAACACGAATGGTTATGAGTTTTTGACGGGTCATCACTTCTCCTCGTACGGAATGCCAATCTTTCAACACCTTCACGTCTAGTGTGGTGGCATCCCGAATAGCCGCCATGTCAAATAATTCGCCAGCTTGCGTAGCAAGGGCAAGAAGGCTTGCTACCATTAAAATCACAGTCTTTATAAATCTCATTTTTTTAATTATATTAAATTACAGCCTCGGAATATTGTTTCGTGAATTTTATGAATAAAAATAACCGTGAAAACAAAACCTATTTGGAAGATTGAAGGACTGTAGCTTTTCCTTTTAGCCGCGGATCATGGGCTGCCTGAAATTCGTCATTAAAAAAGCCTACGGCTTGAGTGGCCCCCATGCTGTCATAAATCTTTAGCTGGTGGCCTCGCTGTTTTAAGTTTTTCAGGACAGTCTCTCCTGCCTTTCTTTCAATTCGTATTGAGTTAGGTTTCCATTGATGGTGAAAGTGTGGTTGAGCTAATGCTTCCTTAACTGGTAAGTTATAGTCCAACATATGAATAATAGCGAGGAGGGTCTGGGTGATGATTGTGGGGCCGCCGGCTGCGCCTACCGCTAGAATAGGTTTATTACTCTTGAGCACAATTGTGGGGCTCATGCTCGATAAAGGGCGTTTTCCCGGGGCAACCGAGTTGGCCTCGGCGCCCAGCAGGCCAAAAGCATTAGGCACTCCGGGTGCGGCTGCAAAATCATCCATTTCATTATTCATAATCACCCCGGTGCCTGGGATAACGACCTTGGAGCCAAAGGAAGTGTTAATGGTTGCGGTAATGGCCACCCAGTTGCCTTCACTGTCTGCACAAGAAAAATGGGTGGTATGTTTACTGAACACATCCTCATTGGATCGAGGAGGAGTCCCGTAGGATTTGACAGTCGAAGCTTTTTTTAGATCAATTCTTTCAGCCAATTTTTTAGCGTATCCCTTATCCACCAGCCCTTTTGGGACCTTTGTAAATGCTGGATCGCCCAACCAATGCGCTCGGTCGGCAAAGGCCAGTTTCATCGATTCTGTGATGAGGTGATAAAAGTCGGCTGACTTGGGGTCAATCCCCTGTAAATCATAACCCTCTAGCATATTCAAAATTTGGGCCACATGCACTCCTCCCGAACTCGGTGGGGGCATACCCAAAATAGTATACCCCCGATAGGTCGTGCGTACTGGATCCAAATCGGTAGTATGATATTTTGCAAAATCCGCAGTAGACATAATGCCGCCATTATTTTTCATCCAAGCGGCGGTTTTCTTTGCAAAAGGCCCCTTGTAAAACCAGTCCGTCCCATGCTTGGCCACCTGACGGTAGGTGTTGGCTAAATCCGGCTGTTTGAGAATTTGCCCGGCCCGCTTTGGATTTCCATTTTGATCCAATAGAATTTTTGCAGCAGCAGGAAATTTTCTTATATCACGGACTTTTACACGAATCCGTCCGGCATATGCGGTCGGAATTTTGAATCCATCTTCAGCAATCTTAGCCGCATTCTCCAGGTGTATGTTAAAGGACAGTTTGCCGTGATTTTCGATCAGTTCAGCATAAGCCTTTAGTGCTCCCGGCACTCCAATAGCCAAGGCTCCAGTTTGGCTTAGATTTGTGTCAGCCTTGCCATTGCGTAGGTACATGTCGCGGCGGGCTGCTGCTGGGGCTTGTTCTCGGCCGTTGAGTGTCATCACTTTACCGTCGGCTAACCGTGCCACTACAAAACATCCTCCGCCGATTCCTGAATTGTACCCGTTAACAACGCCTAAGGTGAGTCCTGCAGCTACGGCCGCGTCAAAGGCGTTACCCCCACTTTTTAAAGCATGAATAGCTGCATCAGTTGCTATTGGGTCAACCGTGGCCACTGCGCCTGCGGGGGCAGGCCTGAGTGGGTAAGAAAAAAGAATCAGAGTGACAAGAAATTGGCGGAAGAAACCGTTCATTAGATGGATTAACTATTTCATTTTGGACTACTTCCAGTCCAGCCCTGATTGAAGCGTGTTAAAATTTACATGACCTGTGGTGGTCACCGCCACCATGTCCTCTACTCGTACACCGCCATATTTAGCCGAATAAAGTCCCGGCTCCACTGTGAAAACCTCGTTAACCATTATTTTTTCTCCGCCCTTGGCCAGTAAAATTGGCTCATGTATGTCCAGTCCAATACCGTGCCCGGTGCCGTGGCGCATCCCAATATAATCCTCATTGGCATCATCAGGGGGTTGGCCCATGTGGTATCCCCCTGCCCTGATAACTTCTGTCACAGCTTCATGCACTGCCTGGCCTGTGGTTTCCGGTCGCAGTGCTTCACAGCCGACACGGTGGGCCTGTAGCACGCAGGCATGCATGTCGCGAACCTGATCAGAAGGATCTCCGTTAACCACCGTTCGAGTGCAATCGCCGCAATAATGGGTGTGGTTATGGGTTGGAAAAATATCCACAATCACCGGCAAATTCTTCTGTAAGGGGCCGGTGCCAAAGTGATGGCAATCGGCAACATGTGGAATGGTTACCACAATTGAGTCATGTAAAGTAGTGCAGTCATGACCTAGCACAAAACGGCTAATAAGTTGACGTACCCGTTCAGAGGTTAGGGTAATGCCCTCATGTTGCAATATGCCATCGGAGTTGGCCGGCGCTTTGGCAATAAGTGAGCAGGCCATTTGCATGGCATCTTCAGTAACTTTTTGAGCCTCACGCAGGTGTTGCAGTTCTTCCTCACTTTTAATACGTCTTTCCAGCACGCCAAAACTTGAATCGTATTGTAATCGGATGCCAATTTTCTGAATTTCATTAGCGAATAAAAAAGGTAATGTCCGATCTACCTGAGCCTCTTTTACTCCTGCCTGTCTCAAGCATTCAGCACCGGCTTGGGCCAGTGCGGTATCTCGGTCACCATCCAGGCCTTTCTCAGGGGTGAAATCGGAGGCACACCCAATTTTATCAGCTTTGGCCAAGCGCTTTGCCCGGTCCATCTCGATATCACGGACCAGAAGGGTGGTTTTTCCGTTGGGTAATTGCGCGAAAAAGGCCGAATCTCCAACTGAAAACTGAATCCGGTGAAACAAGGTCATGTTTACGGCGGGTACTCCGGCCAGAACTTTGGCTATTGAATTACTCATTTATTTTTTAGGAAATAATTAAAAAATTTATAGATTACAGAATTACTCTCTAAATTCGGTGAATGGTCAGGTCGATTGGTCATGACCACGCGGTTCTTTACGCCGATTAGATTGTTAATGGCGATACTATGATTTAAAGCCTCCCACCGGTGCGGGCCATCCTCCGAGCCACCACTAACCAAGAAAGGTCGCGGCGCCATCAAGGCGTGTAGCTCGTGCAGGTCGCGGTCAGTTTTCAGCAGGTGCGGGTAAAGGCCGCGAGCGGGATTGTCGGACTTGGGGACGCCACGTTTGCGCCAGGGCTTAGGATGATAGCCTAGATACCAAGGCTCCCAATAGTTAACACTCGGGCGCGTATCAAAAACAATACCAGGATCCGACCATGCCGCAGCGGCAAATTTATCATACAAGCAAGAGGCAAACATTGCCCATTTACCACCATATGAATGACCAACGATTCCGATACGTTGCGCATCTACTTTTGGTTGATTGGCTAACACATGCCAGGCATTGGCAGCCGCGCAACCCAGCATTGATAGCGGCTGGACAGTCGCTTTTTCTATGGAAGGATAATAGGTGGAGTAGGTCCGGTTATTGGTTGTTTCTGTGCTCCCGATGGAAAGTGTCACAAATCCTTGGCGCGCTAGTTGTAACGCAAAATCACGATGTGGATTTTTTCCTAATCCAACAGCAGTTTCCGGTTCGTAAAATACGGTTACCACAGCCGGACGCTTTCCTTGGCCATCGGGGGTTAAAAGGTAACCCGTGGTAAACTCCACAGGGGTCCATTTAAAACGTATTTTGAGCTGCCGAAAATTCTCCCGGCGTTTTTCTTGAAGCACCTGTATCTGGGGGTTCGTAATTAAAGCTGGCCATTGGCCTAATAGTTCATGCCAGTCCTTTAGAATTTCGTTACGGCGCTTAGCCCAATCAGTTGCTGTCTTTACTTTTGAGCCGTCATTAAAGCGTAACGGCGAGCGGTATTTCCCCAGTTTATCCCGCCATTCCTCCGGCGGCTTGAAGTAAGAGGCAATTTCTCCCCAGTCCTGCCGCAGCGCCGTCGCCAATGGAGAAGTCAGTGCAGTGGCGGTTAGTCCGGTTAGGAATCTGCGCCGATTGGTTTGAAACCGCATGCCGCACTATAGAATATTTCTATTTTCTGTCGCGCCCAGATTTGCCTGCTTAAAGTTATTCACAATTTACCTTGTATTCGCCTCCTAACTCCTATAGACAACTCTACTAACGAGGTTTTCGCGGAGCAATCTTACCTCCACTAATGCGAATACATTCCGATCCGGGTTAAAGGCCTGCTTATCGGCATGGCCTTTGCCGAAATAGTCGGCCTATTTGACGTAAGGGTCCAGCATTGCGTCGAGTAACAAAAACTGGATTGAGAATAGATGAAAGCCAAAGAACGGCCAACACGTGCCCGGAAGTCACGTAGTGCCCATAAAGCACAATTAAAAAGAGGTAAGTTGAAACGATCTAGACATCGTTTTAAAGATCGCACAGCCTCCAAGCGAGAGCCGACACGGCCCCGTGGCCGTCCGCGAGGTGAGTTCGGCTTATTGATACCCGAACTGCAAAAAGCGATCGCAGCCAATGGTTACAGTGATCCTACTCCGATTCAGGCAGAATGTATCCCCCACTTAATTGATGGACGGGATTTGATCGGCACCGCTCAAACCGGCACCGGTAAAACCGCAGCCTTCATTCTCCCTTTATTGCAACAACTTTCATTTGAAAAAAGACGGCCACGAAGTCGTTGCCCGCGAACGTTGATACTTGCCCCTACCCGGGAATTAGCTGCCCAAATCGGAGATAGCATCGAGACCTATGGGCGCTTTCTTCACCTGACATATACAGTTGTTTTTGGTGGAGTAAGCCAGTTCCATCAGGTGAAGGCCATGCATCGTGGGGTCGATGTTCTGGTCGCTACCCCCGGTCGTTTACTCGACCTTATGAATCAAGGCCATGTTCAGCTTAAAGATGTTCAGTTTTTTGTTCTCGATGAGGTTGATCGTATGTTGGATATGGGATTCATTCCCGATATCGAACAAGTCCTGGCTAAATTGCCCATTGAGCGTCAAACACTGTTTTACTCGGCGACGATGAACGAAAAAATGGAAAAACTGGCCCGTACCATGGTCACAGATCCCATCCGGATTGCTATTGAGCCTGAAACCCTTGCTGTAGATCGCATTGATCAAACTGTGTTGTTTGTCGGCCAGAAAAATAAAAACAAACTCTTATTATCACTCTGGGATAAACCTGGAATGAATAAAGTTATTCTTTTTACCCAGATGAAGCATCAGGCAAACCGAGTAGCAGAGAAACTTGAACGATCCGGAATCAAGGCAGTTGCTATTCATGGTAATAAATCACAAGGGGCTCGTACCAAGGCGTTGGATGGGTTCAAATACGGACGCTATCAAGTTCTGGTTGCAACTGATGTGGCTGCTCGCGGCTTGGATGTAGAGGATATTACCCACGTGGTTAATTATGATTTACCGATGGAAGCTGAAACATACGTGCACCGAATCGGCCGCACCGGTCGCGCCGGAATGGCTGGTTGTGCCATTTCCTTTTGCAGCGCTGAAGATCGGTCTCTTTTGCGCGGAATTGAGAAAATGTTGGGCAAACCTGTCCCCACGGAAAAAGATCATCCTTTTCACTGTAATGAATCGTTCCATTCAAGACTACCTTCCGCAAAAAGCTTTGGCAGAAGGCGTCATAGAGGCTCGGCTGCTTCTTCACGGGCGAAGCCCAAGCGTTTCAACCGTGATAATCGACGAAGCCGATGAATCATACCTCCCTGCAAGTATGGCTTGAGGTAAATATCACGAGGTTGACCAATGGAACAGGTTCAATGAGGCTCTCTTAAATTTAAACCAAATAATATATTTAAGCGGAAACATCACTGAAATGAACATGCCTGATACGGATATTACATCGCTCTTCGATGCATGGAACGTCGCAATTCAAAGCGGGAAACCCAAAAACGTATCAGCTCTTTACGAAAATAACGCTATCTTACTACCCACCGTTTCCAATCAGGTCCGACATAACCAAAAGGAAATTGAGGACTATTTTGTTCATTTTCTAGCTAAAGGTCCAAAGGGAGTTATCAATGAATCAAATATTCGTATCTTTGGTAATATAGCGATTAATTCGGGTGTTTATACGATCACTTTTAGTGATGGAAACTTGATTCAGGCCAGATTTACCTTCGTATATCACTGGAATGGTCACCGTTGGTTAATTGAGGAGCATCATTCTTCTGCAATGCCGGAAGGATGACCCCAAAGATTTTTTTGGTATTTGATGTGATCGCGACAAATCGCAAACTAATTAACCTGTTGTTGCGCTATCCAACCACTTCACCATTGCTTACGAATTCAGTGCAGCGTCCCACATAAACGCGAGCTTAATAGACCAGATTTTGTCCGCCTCCAGTGCTACCTCGCATACATACCGCCTCATATTAGGAGTAAGCTCCGATGGATATAAGTTCTTCTTAGGTACCTCTAATCGTTTTTGCAAGCCGCATCCATAATACAAACAAATAAAGATAACTTCATTTTAAGTTAAATTGATGATTGAGTATTGGATTTAAGATCAACTCGATTGAAGGCTTGGTGGTGGTAACAACATCAATAATGTCGTCGGCTAGATTTAGGGAATAATGGCATAGTGGATCATCCACCAGATCATCAATCAGTGAGTTTTTGGATACATATTCGAGGTAAGCTGAATCAATATGCTGGCAAAGTATAAGACCATCAATTTCCGTAGTGCCTCCGGCTTCCGCAGCCCAGTAAGATTCATCGGTAACTTGATGCGCCAAAACATGAGAAAACTTTATTCGAACATGTTTACTTTTTTCAGTGATTTCGATGGGTGATGCTCTTTTAACCGATAGCCCATTACTAATTTCCACATCTTTGGCACTGGAGGAAGTTATTCCTTCGGCGATCTCCACCTTGAGAAGGGCTTCTTTGTATTCGAGTCGCTGCAGAAACCACCATTGGGCCCCGGCTAATAGATCACTCATGGCTCAGGGTTTACCGTTCCAGTCGGCCCACCACTTCTGAAAAATCCCCAGCTGTAATTCCGCGTAGCGGCTCTGGCTTTCACTCAGCCCATCGGACTCGTTGAAATGATTTTCGTAATTGGAGTCACCAAGGAGGACTAGTAGATATTTGTAATAGAGTACCAAATCCGGACCTTCGTCAAAGGTGGATAAAACCAAAAGCGCCTGTTCGAGCTCCTTGGCGTAGACCCGGCTCTGCGCGCAACCCTCAGCAGCTTTCTCACAGAGTTTAATGTAGTGCAAAACCTCCACGGGCAAACAGTTCCCAATCCCAGTGATGGCTCCGCGGGCACCACAATTCACAAAACCATGCAGGACTTGTGTATCTACCCCAGCCATCAGGACCAAATTATCATCCTTATTCGTTATGTGTTCTGCGGCATAACTGAGTGCATCAGCCCCGCCAAACTCCTTAAATCCAACTAAGTTTGGAAATTCCTCCTTCAAATCAAAAAATAAATCAGCCTTGGTTTCAAAACCATAGTAGGGGCTATTGTAGATAACTGCAGGGAGTCCGGGTGTCGCCCCCAAAATTGCCGCAAAATGATTTCGCTGCGCTGCAGGTGAGGTGCCACGAGATAGCAGTCGTGGAATTAACATTAGCCCTTTTGCCCCAACCTCCTGCGCATGCTTTGCATGGGCCACTGCAGCCTTTGTGTTTATTGCTCCAGTGCCTACAATTACAGGCACACCCGCCTCGGTTAGTGCAGCTACTCCCTTTTGGCGATCTGCATCAGAAACCAGAGGCCAGTCACCCATCGACCCACAATAAACAACAGCATTCATCCCGGTTGCAATTAATTCCCTGGCCTTTTCAACCAAAGCTTCCACGTTCGAAGTACGGTCAGCGTTGCAAGGGGTCATAATAGCGGGAATGCCGCCGCAAAAAATTGAGCTATCCATAATATCGGTGAGGAACTGTTTAGTTTGAGTGAGTGTTTTTGTCGATATTGCATTAATGGCTTTTTATTTCTTCAGCCATTGACATTGTAAGCCCTAAGGGGAAAAGTTTCGCAATGACCAAGCACATTCTCTTAATGCTGGTTTTGCCTTTTATCGCCTTAAACGGCCAGGCAAAGGACAAAACACACAAACCTATTTTTGATGGCAAAACGCTTAAAGGCTGGACTCAGCGTAATGGTACGGCTACGTACCGCGTTGAAAATGGCGCGATCGTCGGAAAGACAAAGGAAGGTAGCCCAAACTCCTTCCTTTGCTCTGACAAGTTATACGGCAACTTTGACTTAAAGTTTGAAGTGAAGGTAGACAACGGACTGAACAGCGGAGTGCAGATTCGTTCACAGACCAAAGACGGTCCCAAGGGGCGCGTGAACGGCCCGCAGGTGGAGATTGAGATGAGCGGCAAGAACGGTGCGGAGAGCGGCTACATTTACGGAGAGGCTGCCGGTGGTTGGATGACCCCCAAAGGCAAGCGCAAGCCACACAAACATTTCAAAGACGGTAAGTGGAACGCTTACCGAGTACAGGCACAGGGGCCGCGCATTCAGGTTTGGATTAATGGCCAGCAAATCTCAGACCTTGTGCACGAGGAGAAATTTAAGAGCCACCCAAAGGGCTTCATTGGCCTGCAAGTGCACGGCATCCGCAAAGGGTCAGGCCCCTTTGAGGTAAGCTGGCGTAACATCGAAATCTTCGAGAAGTAGAAATTAACATGAAGAAATTGTTACTAACCATTTTTATTGTGCTCGCACCAGCACTGTGTGCTGAGGGCAGGGACTGGGTGACGCTCTATAACGGCAAGGACCTTACCGGCTGGCAAACCACCGGCAACTGGCTGCCGCAAAAAGATGGCTCACTATTAATCAAACCTCGCAAAGGAGAAAAAGGATGGCAACGTTACAGTGCCTACCTCTGGAGCAAAAAGAAGTACAAGGACTTTGTGCTGCATGTGGAATACAAGTACCCGCCCAAAGGGAACAGTGGTGTACACTTCCGGGTGGGCGACCTAAAGAACCCCGTTAATACAGGCATCGAGGCGCAGGTGCTTGATTCATACGGTAAAAAGAAAATGGGTCACCACGATCACGGCGGTATCATCCGCACCGTGGGCGCGTCAAAAAACATGTCCAAGAAGGCTGGCGAATGGAACACTATGATCCTCACCTGCAAAGGGCATCACTTGAAGGTGCAGCTAAACGGTGAACAAATCGTGGACATTCATTTGGATAAGACTCCCATGAAGGATCGGCCTTTAGAGGGGCATATCGGCCTACAGGATCACGGAGAACCCAACAACCTCCATTTCCGGAACATTAAAATTAAAGAACTTTAACCAATTTTTTCCAGCTTATCAGCCGCCAATTCCCATTCAGGAGTAAGGCAATCTAGAGTGGTTTGGAGAGCGGTTAATTCTCGATTGATGCTCATGGCCAGACCGGGGTTATCATAAGTTTCAGGCTTCTCTAGTTCCTGAGTCAAATCAGCGATTTTAGCCTCGGCGGTTTGAATTTCCTTTTCGAGGCGCTTGACCTCTCTCTCAACACTTTTCCTCTCTCGTGAGCGTGCATTTCTTGCCTCTGCCTCCGCTCGTTTACGCGCTTTTTGATCCTCCTTATTGGATGCTCCAGTTGGTTTACTAGGGGAAGGCTTGTTTCCGCTTGTAAGGCCTGAGCGTGCATTTTCTGCCTCCGTCTTTTGAAGATAATAATCGTATCCCCCTGGAAAGTTCCTCAGTTTTCCTGCGTTCACATGGATGGTATGTTCAGAGATGTGACGAATAAAATGAACGTCGTGACTAATAAATACCAGGGTTCCTTCATACTGCTTCAAGGCAGTGATTAGGCCATCGATGCTTGCTATATCAAGATGCGTGGTTGGCTCATCCATTAGCAAGAAATTGGGTGGATCCAGAAGCAGTTTTACCAAAGCTAACCGACTCTTTTCCCCGCCACTTAAGACACCCACACGCTTAAATACATCATCACCTCGAAAAAGAAATGAACCCAGAACCGTGCGGGCTCGCTCCTCCGTAAGCGCTTGTGGGCAGTCCATGGCCTCTTGTAATGCTGTATGCTCTGGGTTCAATATATCGACGCGATTTTGCGAAAAATAACCACTTTTTACATTATGGCCCAGATCACGAACCCCTGATTGAGGTTCCAGCACACCAGCCATTAGCTTTAGCAGGGTTGATTTTCCCGCCCCATTTGGTCCCACCAAAACAGTGCGTTGACCCCGCTCTATTTCACATTCCATGCCTGAGTAGACAGCGTTGTTTCCATAAGCAAAATCGATTTTCTTGAGATTTAGCACCCGCTGCCCGCTTCGTTCAGGCTGAGGGAAGCGAAAACCTTTCATTTGCCGGTCCTCACCCTGCGGTGCCTCCGCTAGATCAGCTTTCATTCGGTCGATTTGCTTCTGCTTACTCTTAGCTTGAGTTGCCTTAGTGTTTTTTGCGCCAAAACGATTAACGAAATTTTGAAGATGTTCGATTTGTCGTTTTTGGTTTTTATGGGCTGAAAGCTGCTGATGTTCATGCGCATCACGTTGATGCAGAAAAGAATCATAGTTACCTGTCCAACGAAAGAGACGTTCACGCCTGATTTCTAATATTCCTTTCACCAGCTGATTGAGGAACTCACGATCATGAGAAATCATCAGAATTGCTCCGGGATAATTTTTTAAATAAGCCTGCACCCAAATAAGTGCCTCAAGGTCTAAATGATTAGTTGGCTCATCCAGCATCAAGAGATCCGGTTCCTGAACCAACAATCTTCCCAAGTGGGCGCGCATGATCCAACCGCCACTCATCTCCGCGGCCGGACGGTTGAAGTCAGTTTCGCGAAAGCTTAAACCAGATAGAATGCGTTTGGCCTTGGCTTCGAGCTGAGGGCCTCCTTTTTCATTATAGAACTCATAAGTTTCTGGCTCTACATGCTCATCATTCAGAATTTTCGATCGAGCCTCAAGGAACCCAGGGGCTATGGAGATAGCGAGTTCCAGAACCGTTTCATTTTTTACAGGGAGACTTTCTTGGGGTAAAAAACCCAAATCAAGATTGCGTTGTAAATCTACTTTTCCAGCATCAGAAGATTCCTCGCCGAGTATTAGATTGAATAGGGTTGTTTTGCCTGCCCCATTAGGCCCCACCAAGCCCAGCCGATCGCCCCGATTCAACTGGAGCGAAACATCACTGAAAAGAGTGCGTCCGCCATGGGATTTTTCTACACCGCTAAGGGTAATCATCAGCGCTGCACGACGAACCTATCGAGATTACCTGTACTATCTGCAAACGATTCGGAATTTACGCCCACACTCTTTTGAATGGTAACAAATAAATTAGCGAGGGGTACATCATTGCCAAATCTGAGATATTGCCCATGTTGATAGCCTATGTTTTTACCACCAGCCAGAATCAATGGGTAATTAGTATTATTATGGGTCTTACTATTACTGCTTCCATAAAGAATGCAGGTATTATCTAGAACCGATCCATTTGCTTCTTTCATCCCGCTTAAGCGCTTTAGCAGGTAAGTAAGGCATTCAGTTTGATAGCGATCCCATTTACCTCGGTTCTCAGCCCCCTTCCCCTTTCCGGCACCATGAGCTAATCCGTGGGCATCTTTATTGAATCCCAGTAGCGTTGGGAACTTATTCGCAATGGAGATGGCTCCATGCATGCTCGCAAGCTGATAGGTGATAAAGCGTGTAGAATCAGTTTGGTAAGCAAGGGCGATTAAGTCGAGCATCGCATAAATTAATTTACCCGGAGTTTCATTATCAGCATCAAGAGTAAGCCCTTCTGCGTTAACTTTAGGCTTAGGCATATCAAGCCAGCGTGCGGAGCGTTCAACGTCCTGCTCAATTTCACGTACCGAGGTGAGGTACTGATCAAGTTTATCCTGATCGTTCTTGCCTAGTTTACGGTGCAAACTTTTGGCCTCTGCTAGCAGCAAATCCAAATGGCTTCCGGTGCGAGTCAGGCCTTTTCTCTGAGCTTCAATAGAGTCTCCCTTTAAACCAAACAAACGT
>MDTG01044166.1_pt1 | contig 13305 bp, 11 predicted proteins | sample 811421 | NCBI WGS metagenome assembly MDTG01 (sample SAMN05326645, study PRJNA326480) | marine metagenome | isolation source: seawater | place: Pacific Ocean: South East | collected 2011 | reverse complement strand
GTCCGGGGTTGTCTGCGGGATCGCCTTCAGGTTTGCCCGCGGCCACCCATGCGCTGAGCGTGGCCAGTTCGTTCTCCGTCAACACCCGTTCCCCCACAAAGTGCGAGTACGTGTTGTCTGGCGTCCAAGGGGGCATGTACCCGGAAGCCGTGACGAATTCGATGAATTCGCCGTACGCAAACACCTCCTCGTAGGTTGTCAAAGGCATGGGGCCGATTTCGCCGGGACGGTGGCATTCGGCACAATGTTGAAAGACAATCGGCGCCACGTCAAGGTGGAAGGTGGGGGTTTGGGCATTGGCGAGGTTGCACAATCCACCCCAAGCGACCGCCACCACGCCCCAATTTTTCCAAGGATTCTTGAAGAACACGGTTCAAGGTATTGAAATCCATGCATCTGCACAATTGAGCCGCGGCACTTTGACCTCGCTTCAAGGGACCATCGTCGCCTTTGGTTGGCCGATGCGGCAACAATGGAACAGTGACGCATGAAAATTTGCGTTTGTTCGTTCTGGATTGAAATGCATCTTTGATCCATGGGAACCACCGTCCTTCTCTTTTGCGCCGTCGCCGCCTCCGTGCTAGCATGCGTGCTGTCGTTGTCCATTCGAAACCAAATGGGCCAAGGCGGCATTGACCTGTCGCCTTTCCAGTCGGACATGCGCGACGAATTTGCCCGAAACAGGAAGGAAGCTTCGGAAACGGCCCAATCCCAACGGGAAGAATTGCGCAACAACTTGGGCGCCTTTGAAAAGCGTCTTGACGACAACGCCAAGGCCCAACAGGACCTGCTTCGGGAACGCTTTGAGGACTTGTTGAAGCAACTTCACAACCAAGGCAAGCAATCGCTTGATGCGGTGAAGGACGTTCGCGAAACGGTGGAGAAGCAGCTGAAAGAAATCCGAGACGACAACGGCAAGCGGCTAGAGGAGATGCGCAAAACGGTGGATGAAAAGTTGCAGGACACCCTGGAAAAGCGTTTGGGAGAAAGCTTCAAACAGGTAAGTGAACGCTTGGAGTTGGTGCACCAGGGGCTGGGTGAAATGCAGACCATTGCCAGCGGGGTGGGCGATTTGAAAAAGGTGTTGACCAACGTCAAAACAAAGGGCATCCTGGGGGAATACCAGCTTGCGAACATCATCGAGCAAATGCTCCCTCGTGAACAGTACGAGGAAAACGTGGCGACGCGTCCGGGTTCCAACGAACGTGTGGAATTTGCGGTGCGCATGCCAGGCAATTCCGCCAACGAAGTGGTGTGGTTGCCCATCGATTCCAAGTTTCCGTTGAACGGCTACGAAACGCTGCTTGCGGCCCGTGAATCGGGGGATGCGTCCGCCATTGAGGCAGCCGAAAAGGCACTGACCTCCACCTTGGAGAAGTTTGCCAAGGACATTTCCACCAAGTACGTGGAGGCCCCTTACACCACGGACTTTGGGGTGATGTTCCTTCCCATTGAAAGCCTGTATGCTGAGGTGTTGCGCCACCCAGGGGTGTTTGAAACGCTGCAACGCAAGTACCGCATCACGGTCACAGGTCCCACCACCATGTCGGCGCTGTTGAACAGCTTGCAAATGGGATTCCGCACCCTGGCGGTGACCAAGCGAAGCAGCGAGGTGTGGAAGATTTTGGAAGAGGTCAAAACGGAATTCGGGAAGTTCTCCACCCACCTCGAAAAGGTGGACAGCAACCTCGCCAAGGCCAAGAAGTCCCTGGAAGAACTGCGCAACACACGCACGAACGTCATGCAGCGCAAGTTGCGCGACGTGGCAACGCTGGATGCTGGTTCTAGCGACCCCGTGTTGCTCCCGGAAGAGCCCGGGTCATGACCTGAATGGGGCTGCGTGTCCTACACTTCCCGGAACACGGGATGCTCGTGCGAGGACGCCCAAGCCCCACCGCTGACGTCGGGGATGTCGACCCGCTGGTTGCCCTGCGCCACCGATTGCTCTCCCAACACGCCGACCAGGCTCCAAAGCGCCCCGTCGTACACGCTCAAGTCAAGGCTGACGCCTTCATTCAAGCAACGGATCAACCGGTACATCATGACGAAGTCCATGCCACCATGGCCTTGCTGGTTGTCCTCAATGCCGTATTGCAATTGGGCCCATAGGGGGTGAACTCCGGCTTCCCTCGCCACTGCGTGCGAATCGTCGTCTTCCCAGCGGTGCCAATCCCAGGTGGGACCGTGGTCAAGGAACAACCGCGACGGGTAGCCATAATGGGTGGCCCCTGTGCCGCAAAGTTTGTTGAGTCGTGAATAGGGGCGGCCGGTGTGGGTGTCAAATTGAAGCATGATGCTCTTGCCAAGGGTGGTGCGAATCAACGTGGTGTTGACGTCACCGCACCGAATCTGAGAGGCGAGCGCTTGCAATTCAGGGTCGTCGGATTCGCGCAAAGCCTTGGACAAGGCGGCCTCGTTGCTGCTCATTGAGACGAGGTGGCTGAGGTTGTCCCCTCTCAGCACATCCATGTACATGCAAACAGGCCCGAGACCATGGGTTGTGTAGAGGTTGCCGTCCCGTTCGAGGTGCTCGCGCAACCGCCAACGGTTGTGGTAGTACGTGGCGTCAAGAAGCAGGGCCCTCAAGTCGTGGAGGTAGGCACATTCCGCGTGCGTCAAGTCGCCAAAAAGTCCCTGCTTCACCATGTTGAGCACCCACAGTTCTTCCTCGTTGTAGCAGCAATTTTCGAGCATGATGCAGTGCCGCTGCGTGCGTTCGGACGCCTTGACCAGGGCAAGGCAATCTTCTTCGGTGTAGGCGATGGGCACCTCGGAAGCGGCGTGCAACCCTTGCTCCATGGCGTGGATGGCCATGGAGGCATGCCAATGCCATGGCGTGGCAATCACGACCAAATCCGCCAGTTCAGGGTTGCAGGCTTTGCGCCAAGCTTCTTCCGACGATTCGGCAATCAAGAGGGGTGAGGTGGCTTGAAAGCCGGCCACCTTTTGGGCGGCCCGAGCCACGTGGGCTTCTTGAACGTCGCACAAGACCGTGATTTCCGCGTGACCCTTGGTGACGAGCCATTCGAGCATTTCAATGAGGGTGCTTCCTCGGTTGCCCAAGCCGATCATGGCCACTCGAACCTTGGGCAGGGCGGGTGCGGCGTGGTTCATCATCGAACCCGTCACGTCGCTCCATGCGTCTGCCTTGCTTTGTTGGTTCGCGTGGTTGCTGCTGGGGTTGCAGGAAGACAGGGACCAACCCCCAAACAGCCCGCCGCTCAGCACGCCGCCGAGTTTCAGAAAATCAATGCGCTTCATGCGTTTCAAGGTAGCACAACCGTCACATCCATGGCCCGCGGTGGGCAATCACCGTGGCCATGGCCAAGTCCCGGAGCTCTCGGGCCACCTCGGTGGGGAGGTAGCGAAGTTGGGCCACGCCTGACGCGGTGTGGAAGGTGACGTGCGCCACCCCTCGTCTGGCATGGATGCGATTTTGGACCAGTTCCGCGCCTTGGAGCTTGGTCCAGTCCACCATGACTCGCCTGCGAAACCACCACCCGCGGTGGGCGCTGAGATGCCTCCCGTCGGTGGTGGCCCATTGTCCTGCGAAGGCCTTTTGCGAAAGCCAGCCGGTCCAAGCCCAAACCATCACCCCGACCACGATTCCTGCCCAGCTGCCGAGCCACCAACCCACAGCGACTGCCAATGGGGTCAAGGCAAGCCCTCGCTTGGCCCAACGGATCCAGAAGGCGTATCGAACGGGTCGAAGCGTCATCAGCCGTCGCGCGGGCCATTCCGGGAACAAGAGGGCTTCCATGGAACGGGTGCGGCGTGCATTCATCGCTGGGATGCCCATGCGCATCGCCTTGCCGCCGGCCGCGGCAGGAGCGGACCCTTGGTTGGAGGCATCCCCGCCACCCGCTGAGGCCTGTCGAATGTGCAGGGTGTCCATGGAAAACAGACGCCGAATCCAGGTGTTTTCCCACATCACCCACTGAACCTTGTGCAAGGGAATTTGCATGGATTGACGGTTGAACAGGCCTTGGCTCAGATGGATGGCGCCCGTGCGACGGGCCCGTGACCCTTCCACCCAAACGGTGAGTTGCCAATGCCTGACCACGCTCGTGGCGAGCGAAATCAACACGGCGCCCAAGGCGATCAGCACGGGCGAAAACACGAAAAACAGGGGGGACAACAACGTCAGCACCGTGCGCCAAAGGCTCGGCACCCTGGCCCAAATTTCGGCCATCAATTCCCAAGCCACCCCTTGAAAGGTCACCAATCCCCCAATGGCAAAGGCGACCTTCGACAGGTGGTTTTGGGACAGCCCCACCTTCAACAGGGTTGGCAAATCCAGCCCCATCAAGGGCTCACCAGCCTCGCTTTCATTCGCTTTTTCCGTGTTCGGCTGGTGTTCTTCGGTGAGCATGCCCCGCAAAGCCTGGGCTTCCTCCCATTTCAATGCGTGAATCCTCAATTCCGAGCCGCTGGATCCTGCCGTGTCCACACGCAGTCCGCTGACCCCGAACAGGCGCTGAATCAAGTTTTGTTCAAGGTGAACCGCCTGAACGCGCTCCAACGGGATGTTCACAGTCTCCCTCACGAGGACGCCCTTTTGGACCAGGAACTTGCCCCCTTGGACGTTGAAGGTGAACCGCCAAAAATGCAGCACGGCGCCAATGACGGTGAGCACGGCGCCCGCCGCGAGGGCCCAAAGGAAGTATTTGGCGTCCTGTTCCTGCTGGACGTACGCCGCGATCAGCAGAGGCCATGCCGCCCGCAAAATCAACTGTGCTTGCCAACCCACAAGGACGAGTAGCCCCACGGCGTGTTGGCGTTTTGGTTCCGCAAATGGACGGGTGGCCTCACCCATGGCTGGCGTCTTCCAGCATTCTACGAATGTTTCGTGCGGTGGACATGCTCAACCCGGGAATTTCAAGGTTGGCGCCTGAAGCACCCGCGGTGTAGAGTTTCAAATGGCAGTGCCCCAGCCAGCGGCCGAGGGGTCCTTGTTGGATTTCGCTGTGCTGGATGCGGGTGAATGGCACGGCGGTCACGGTCCGGGTCCACCATCCGCTTCGGTAGACGATGTCGTGTTCCCGCACCAGGTAGCCACGCAACGGCCACCCTTTCCATTCTTCAAGCCCCCACAGCCCCATCGACAACGCCCACGCTGCGCCAAAAAGCCACCACAAAAAGCGAGGAGGGGAGCCGTTCCCCCACCATTCGATGGCCACCAAAGGACCTGCGAAGGCGAGCGCCAACCCAGCCGTCACGCAGCCCCAAACGAGGCCACGCGCTTTGGCGTACGACGCCATCACTGGGACCAAGTGGGATTCGTCCAATTCAGGCCAGTCGCCGACGTCGATCAGGTCGTTTTTCAGGAAGGACATGCCGTGAAGTTAGGGTTGCACGGCGATGCGGTGCACCCCGGGCTTGCGAGGGGTGAGGATTGCGTCGCGCAAGGCGTTTAGCGAATCGGGCTGGGTGACGAAATCGATGGCCGACGTGTCAATCCACAGGATGCGCGATCCTCGGTGGTGCTTGTAATGCGCCTCGTAGCCTTTGGCGACGCGGTCGAGGTATCCGGAAGGCAGGTTCTGTTCGTAGTCGCGGCCGCGTTGCACGATTTGGGCCTCTTGACGTGCCCGTCCCGGATCCAAAATCGCCACCACCTCGGGCTGGGGAAGCTGGGTGGCCATCATTTGGAACATCGTGTTGAACAACTTGAACTCGTCCCTCGGCAGGTTCGCCTTGGCAAAAATCAAGCTCTTCGCGAAGCTGTAATCCGCCACCAAGCGTTGCTTGAAGAGGTTGCGGCTGCGAATGGCTCCTTGCATCTGCTTGTAGCGGTCGGCCAAAAAGGACAGTTCCACGCTGAAGGCATGCGCCTCCGGGTTTTCGTAGAATTTTTCGAGAAACGGATTCTCTTCGAACCGTTCCAACATGAGTTCTGCGCCCAAGTCTTGCGCCAGCCACGTGGAGAAGGTGGTCTTGCCGGCGCCGATGCCTCCCTCGATGGCAATGCTCGCGTACATTAATCCTCGGGGTTCGGGTAAGGTTCGACGTGGGGCAGGTTGGGGCATTGGTCCAACGCTTCTCCGATGGGCTGTCCGTTGACTTCCAAGTGCGGCGCCAAATCGAACAATGGTTGAAGCACAAACCGCCGTGACATCATTCGGGGATGAGGCACCTCCAGGCGCTCGTCGGCGTGGCGTTCCGAGGTGCTCGTGCAAAGCACGTCCAAGTCGAGCGTGCGGTCCGCGTATCCCTCGGATTCGGGGTTCCTCACCCGACCGTGGTTGCGTTCAATCGCCAGCAGCAACTCGAGCAATTCGTCCAAGGGCATGGGTGTTTCGACGGCCGCCACCAGGTTCAAAAAAGCCGGCGTGCCTTCGGGCATGCCCCAGGCTTCTGTTTCGTACCAAGGCGAGAGCGTGATGGCATGCACGGCCCTGCGCTCGACGAGCGCTTCTTCCACCGCCTGCAATCCTGCGACCAAGTGCGATTCTCGGAGCGCCAAGTTGGAGCCCAAACCCAAGTAAACCGTTCTCGCTGACATTGGCATCGAAGGTAGTGGCAAAGTTCCCGCATGACCTACTTTTGCGGCATGTCATCATTTGGAAAAAACATTCTTAGTTCTGCGATTGGATCCACCCTTGGGTTGATCGTCGCAGGCACCGTCCTCATTTTCATTTTTGTCGGCGTGCTCGTGGGAGGGCTCGTGGGTGCGTTGGCTGACGTCGATGCCGACATGCAAGGCCAAATCGACCTGGAAGAGGCCAACGTCCTCAAGGTGACGCTGAACGCGCCCATCGTGGAGCGCGGGGGCAACGACGTCCCGTTTTCCTTCAGCCTAGGCGGTGGATTGGAGCCCAACATGCAAATGGGCTTGAACCAAATGTTGGACGCCTTCGAACGCGCGGCGGGCGACGACCAGATCCAAGGCGTGTTGCTCAACGTGGACGACGTCGGCGTCATGCCCAGCATGATGGAGGACCTGCGCGCGGGACTTGACGTGTTGCGCGACAGCGGCAAGTTCATTGTGGCTTGGAGCGAGACCATGAGTCAACGTGCGTTGCACTTCAATTCGGCCGCCGACGAAGTGTACCTGCACCCTCAGGGTGGCATGCTCTTGAATGGCCTTCGCAGCCAGAGCATGTTCTATCCTGGCATGTTCGAGAAGTTGGGCATCGACGTCACCATTGTTCGTGGCCCTGACAACAAGTACAAGAGCGCGGTCGAGCCGTTCATGCGAAAGGGGTTCAGCGAGGCCAACAAGGAACAGCTGACGGCCCTGCTTGAGGGATTCTGGTGGGACATGGCCACCGACGTGGAGGACGCGCGTCACCTGGAGGAGGGCACCTTGGATGACCTTGCCAATCGCTTGGCGATTCGGGGTCCCCAAGACGCCGTTGATGCCGGCCTATTGGATGGTTTGCTCTACGAAGACGAGTTGCACGACTTGCTGGAGTCCAAACTGGATGGCGAGGACTTGGACATGATCAGCCTCGGCGAATACACCTTGGAGGAACGTTTCCTCGGTGGGGCAGAGGCCTTTGCGGAGATCATGGCGGAATTGGAAGAAGAGGGGGACGACGACAGCGACAACCTCGGTGGAAACGTGGCTGTCATTTACGCCGTGGGAGGCATTGAAAGTGGGAAGGGGGATGCCGCGACCATCGGGTCCGAAACGATTGCAGAAGCCCTGCGCCAGGCCCGTGAGGCCGAGGACATTGAGGCTGTGGTGTTGCGCGTGAACTCCCCAGGAGGCAGCGCCTTGGCCAGCGACGTGATTTGGCGTGAGACCATCTTGCTGAAAGAGTCTGGGAAGCCCTTCGTCGTCAGCATGAGCGACTTGGCGGCCTCAGGCGGGTACTACATCAGCTGCGCCGCGGACCATATTTTCGCGAACGCCACCACCATCACCGGCTCCATTGGGGTGTTTGGGATGATTCCCAACCTCGGTGGCATGTTGGAAAAGCACGTGGGCATCAACTTTGACGAAGTGGCCTTGCACGACCACGCAGGGCAGCCCGATGGGTTGTTTGCCCCTGATGCTGTGGCTTTGGCGGCGATCAACGAAAGCGTCTCCGACATTTACGATGCATTCACCGAGCGCGTGGCCCAAGGACGGAACATGACGCGCGAGCGCGTGGAAGAATTGGCAAGGGGACGTGTCTGGACCGGGGCGGATGCCCTCGAAAACGGGCTGGTCGACGAAATTGGCGATTTGGAATACGCCGTGGCCTACGCCGCCCAACTCGCCTCCATCGAACAAGAGGACGTTCGACGCGTGGCGTTGCCTGAAGCGAAAGACCCCTTCGAGTCGTTCGTGGAAGACTTGGCAGGCGTGGAAATGGGGTTGCAAGCCATGGGCTTCACAGGGGTTGAAGAAGACGTGTTGAGGGAGCTTCTTCAGGTGCGTCGCATGGTGGAAACCGGCGATCCCATTCAGGCAAGGATGCCCTTCAGCCTTCGCATCGACTGATGGCGCCACGAGGCGAACGCGTGACCGCGGAGGCCTTTGGGCAAGTGCCGCGCCTGTCCCTTCGTCTGGTGTTGGACAACCTTCGAAGCGGCCAAAACGTCGGGGCCTGCTTCCGGTCGGCCGATGCCTTTCGCATCGATGGACTTGATCTGTGTGGCATCACGTGCCATCCTCCCCATCGGGACATTTTGAAAAGTGCACTGGGGGCAAGCAGCCATGTGCCATGGACGGCCCACGAGTCGACTTTGGAGGCAGTGCAGGCCCTGCAGTCTCAGGGGTGGAAGGTGGCGTCGGTGGAGCAAGCACCCTCGAGCATCGCGTTGGATGCGTGGCGTCCTGCCCCCACGGAGCGCTGGGCGCTGGTGTTGGGCAACGAGGTCAGGGGGGTTCAACCCGAAGTGTTGGACGCGTCCGACGCCATCCTAGAGATGCCACAATTTGGCGTGAAGCAGAGCATCAACGTCAGCGTTTGTGCCGGCATTGCCTTGTGGCAAGCAGCCTTGACGATGCGACTGTAACGCACCAGTGAGGCACAAAAAAAAGGCCCCATCGGGGCCTTTTTTCATGAATGGCTCTCGCGCAATCAACGGTGGTTGCGGAACTCCAGATCGACGTTGGCTTTGGCGCGGAGGCCGCGGTCTTTGTCGGTGGCTTGTTGGCGGTACTTCACCACACCAGCGTTGTCCTTCAAACGGGCGGCGCAAATTGCGCGCAGGTAGTCCGCCACACCGCTGTCGTCGCCAGAGTTGTCCAAGACCGTCATCGCGCCGTTGGCGTCGTCGTTGAGTAGCTTGGCCAGTGCCATGTTGGCGGTGTTGTTGCTTCCCATGCTGGAAATCGCGCGGTCGTAGTCGCCCAAGGCAATGGCCAACACGCCTTTGTTGTAGCTCAACTCAGCACCGCCTGAAGCCTTGCTGTACATGGCGTCGGCAGTTTCGAGGTCTCCATCTTGACGGGCCACTGCACCGAGATTTGTCAGGACTGCGCCATTGTTTGGAGCCAAGGACTTGGCTGCATTGAATGCGTCCTTTGCTTGGTTGGCGCGACCGAGTGCCATCAACACGACGCCTGCATTGTTGTGTCCGCGGTAGTCGTCGCTGAACTGGCTCGTGGCGGTTTGGTACACGGTCAACTTGTCGTTGTCGTCCTCAAAAAGGGTCGCGGCGTGGAGCAATTCTTCCACGTTCAAACGGGCTGGGTTGCTCATGGCGTAGTCCATGAGCTCTTCGTCCGTGTACCCGTCTTCGTCGTACGAGACAGCCACTTGGGAGCGACGAAGCTCTGGCAGGATGGTCTTTTCAATCTCCTTGTACGTCTTGGCGATGTTCTTGATTTCTTCTTCGCGCTTGGACTTGTCTGTGTACATCTCGAGGACACGCAGGATCAAGTCCTGGTCGGGGATGTTGGAGGCGCGCATCTTGGCTTTGAAGCCGGCCCAGTCTTCGCCTTTGGGAATGGACTGGATGGCAGGGGCATCGAGTGCGAGGCCTTCGGCTTCAAGCACCTTCACCACGGCTTCGTTCGCCGAATTGGCACGGTCAATCGCCAAATCTTGGTTGAGGCTGATTTCGCCTTCAGGGGAAGCGTACGACTCGGTGCGGATGCCAGTGATGCGAATGCTGTCGGCGTCGGCGGCCAACGCAATCAATTCGCCCAATGCTTTCCAATCGTCGTCGCGCTTTTCCACGCTCTTCACGAAGGAGCTGTTGTAGCTGTAGTTCACCACTGCAGGTTGTTCCTTGGCCACGGTGTACTGCCAGTTGTCTCCAGCGATGACGAATTGCTCATCCTTGATTCGTTGGACCAAATTCTGCGTGGCCATGACTCCTTGGCCCAACACGATGGCAGGGAAGACTTCCGTCTTGCCTTTCATGGTGCCAGTGATGCGAAGTTCGAGACGAGCTTCGTCGTCCATGGCGGGTTCGTAGTTGACGGTGCCGTCGTAGCCGATCGCCTTGCCGCCTTCCCAGCTCACCACGGTCGCGTTGCCGGCGTAGTCTTCCCCTTGATAGCTCTGCGAGGGGAACGCCATTTCACCGCCTTCCCACACCACGACCGGCGTGGCTTCGATGGCCGCCTTTTTGGCGAAGTACTTGGGAGGAAACTTGCCCGTGATGTCAATGCCCACTTGGTCGCCCTTGAGTACCAGGGGATCGGGGTTGACGTCGAGGTTGAGTTCCTCGACCTTTTTCATCATTGTTTTGAGGCCGCATCCGGACAGAAGCAACGCAGCCATGAAAATTGAGAAAATGCGCATGATTGTTGTGAATTCTAGGCAAAATTAGAGAAACGCCACACGGGTTTAGCCCGCGACGACGCCCATGTTTGAGAACTTACGAAGACGGTTATTCACCCTTTTGTCAGCATCTAGCTTTTGAAGTTTGTCAAGTTCTTTGCAAAGGAGGTCCTTCACCGTGTCAAACGTGGTCTCTCTGTCGGCGTGGGCGCCGCCAAGTGGTTCGGGGATGATGTCGTCCACCAAGCCCAAGCTCTTCATGTCGTCGCCGGTCAATTTGAGCGCTTCCGCTGCGTTCATTTTGTAGTCCCACGAACGCCACAAAATGCTGGAGCATGATTCGGGGCTGATGACGCTGTACCAGGTGTTCTCCATCATCATCACCTTGTCTCCAATGCCGATGCCGAGTGCACCCCCTGAGGCGCCCTCGCCGATCACGATGCAGATGATGGGCACGCGCAACTGACACATTTCGATGAGGTTGCGGGCGATTGCTTCGCCTTGGCCTCGTTCCTCTGCCTCCAATCCGGGGTAGGCGCCCGGGGTGTCGATCAAGGTGACCACGGGGCGGTTGAACTTCTCGGCCAAGCGCATCAACCGGAGGGCCTTTCGATAGCCCTCGGGGTTGGCCATGCCAAAGTTGCGGTATTGACGCATTTTGGTGTTGGAGCCCTTCTGCTGGCCGATGAACATCACAGGGCGGCCATCCATTTCGCCCAATCCCCCGACCATGGCCTTGTCGTCTTTCACGGTGCGGTCTCCATGGAGTTCCATGAAGTTGCCATCGGTCAACGCCTGAATGTAATCCAGGGTGTAGGGGCGGTCGGGGTGGCGGCTGACTTGGACGCGCTGCCAAGGGGTGAGCTTCCCGTAAATCTCTTTGGTGACTTCTTGAATTTTGACCTCCAACTCTTCGATGGTGGTGGTCATGTCAAGGTCATTCTTGTCCTGAATCTCTTTCGCCTGGTCAAGTTGCTCTCTGAGCGTCTTGATGGGGTCTTCAAAGTCGAGGTAATTCATCAGGCCAAAGATGCGATGCCCTCTCACGCCAGCCGCGTCACCGTCACCCAAAAAACGGGAAGAAATCAAGGGGCTTTTCCACAATGGAGGCTGTCAGGCAACGAGGTGGTCCACCATGGCGCGCACCGCCCGGCCACGGTGGCTGATGGCGTTTTTTTCGTCCGCCGCCATGCCAGCGAATGTGCGGGTTTCGCCCTCAGGGACGAAAATGGGGTCGTAGCCAAATCCCTCTTCGCCACTTCGTTGCACCGCGATGTGTCCCTTGCAAACGCCTTCGATGATCCGTTCTTGCCCTCCTTGAATGAGGCAAATGGCCGTGCGAAACTGGGCACGTCGTGCAGGTGCTTCGTGCGCGCCAGCCTTCGCCAGCTCGGCCAGGAGTTTGGCCATGTTTGCCTCGGCGTCTCCATGCGTGCCTGCGTACCGCGCACTGTACACACCAGGTTCGCCGCCTAGGGCCTCGACTTCAAGCCCCGTGTCGTCGGCGAAGCAATCCAGCCCGTACCGTTCCACGACGTGCATGGCTTTCAACCGCGCGTTGCCTTCCAACGTGGGCGCATCTTCCACGATTTCCTCGTGGCAGCCGATGTCGGTCAGGCTTCGAATGACGAAGGCATGGCCCAGCATTTCTTGCAGCTCACGAACTTTGTTGGGGTTGTGCGTGGCAAAGACGAGGGTCGGGCGTGTGGCGGGCTCAGAACGATTCATGGCGCAAAGGTGCGCCCCGCGATGCCCCTCCTCCAAACGGTTTTCTTCAGTCGTTCGCGAGCCATCGACGGTTCAGCTTGCCGCGCTCGGTTCTGGGCAAGGAGCCCCATTCGATGCGTCGCGGCGTCTTTGCGGGCCCCAAGATTCCTTTCAAGGCCACACGCCAATCCGAAGACCACGTTTCAGGGTGGGTCCCCTCAGGGACTTGTCCGTCGACACGCAACACCACGGCCTCGCCCAACGCATCGTCGGCCTTGCCAAACGCAGCCCAGTCCGAGACCCATGCCGGCATGATGGATTCGAAGGCCCGTTCCACGGTTTGTGGATGGACCAAGACGCCGCCGCTGTTGATGACGTCGTCGGCCCGCCCGAGCCACCGAAACCCGCCTTCGGGCAGCTCTTCAATGCAGTCGTTGGTGGGGAGATGGTGGATGCCTCTTGACGGGGCGTGCACGACCGCGCATCCGTCGCCATTCACCCCGATGGTTGCCGATGGAAGTGGCACGAAAGCCCCCTCCAATCCGTCCAGGTCTTTCAAGGGTCTCGTCGCCACGTGGGTGATGGTCTCGCTCAACCCGTAGCTTTCCCAAACGACGGTTGCCCTGTTGGATTTCAAGAGTTTGTCGAGAAGCGTTCGCGACACAGGACCACCTCCCAAAAGGAGGGTTTGGGTGCTTCCTGATCCTCGTTCGAGCCATCCGTCGGCTTGGTGGGGGGTCATGGCCACGAAGTCCATGGCGCCGTCCCAGGCGGGTTGACTGGAGGGTTGAACCAGGGTCAAATCCCAAGCCCCTTCGAGGGCGCGAATCAACATGGCTTGGCCCGCGACGAACGTTGCGGGCAACACCATGGCAGCCTTCGTGCCGGGGACAAGGTGCCAGTGTTGGATGGTGTCGTTGACACTCGC
>MDTG01447495.1_pt1 | contig 13306 bp, 13 predicted proteins | sample 811421 | NCBI WGS metagenome assembly MDTG01 (sample SAMN05326645, study PRJNA326480) | marine metagenome | isolation source: seawater | place: Pacific Ocean: South East | collected 2011 | reverse complement strand
TGAGTGACGGTAGCGCCATGTATGGCGTAGCGCAGCAAAATTTCAGCTAGGAGTGATGCTATGTTTACGATGCCGGTAGGATTATGGAGTGGAGGCGAGGCGGGCCCTGCCAGTTTCAATTTAGCCGCGGCGAGCTATGACACCTTGTTTGATGTGTCGGCGCAATCGGCCAATGCCTATGGAATTGCGTTTATGGATGACGGCGCGGTGATGCTGGTGGGCGACCGCAACAGCGCCACCCTCTATCAATATGCATTGAGTACGCCCTATGACATTGCCACGGCCAGTTATGCGGGCAAATCGTTCTATGTGGGCGGGCAGGATGGGTTCCGTGGCCTGAGCGTGAACCCAGACGGAACACGCCTGCTAATGAACGGTTCGAACAACGATATTTACAGCTATACGCTAGCTACGGCGCACGATGTGTCGAGTGCGGTCTATGACGGATATTATCTGGATGTGTCGCCGCAACTGAGTGCTGCGAGCGCCTTTTATGTGGATGCCACTGGCAATCATCTCTATGTCGCAGATGGCGGAAGCAAACGTATCTATCAATATGCGGTGAGTAGCCCGTTCGATGTGCGCACCGCCAGCTATGGCGGGCTGTGGCTGGATTATAATGCAGCGGTGGGAAGCCCCATATTTGGCGTGGGCCCCACGGGTGTGGTGTTGTCGGCATCGGGCAAAAAGATGCTGGTGTGCGATGAAGTGACCGTTAGCTCGCAACCTTCGGTCTATCAGTTCACGCTGGCCACCGCTTTCGACATTAGCACCGCAAGTTATGACGGGGTGAGTCTGGATGCTGATTCGCAATCGACCCTGATGGCGGGTGTATGTGTGTCGGCAGATGAACGCATGATGTATCTGGCGGGGCGCACAGGCGATGCGATCTATGCCTATGCCGTGTGAAGAGCGCAGAACACAGGAGGCGCTGACAGGTGCGCCGTTGATTGCGCAGGAAACGCTGGAGGTGCGGCTGGCGCGCATGGAAGAAAAACACCGCCATATCGAACAATGGCTGCATAAAATCAGTGGGCAGCTGGAGGTGCTGGAAGTGTTGCGACCATTGGCAGAGCGCCATAGCGAGCTGGCGGGTGAGGTAGCCGCACAGGCGCGCGCGGTGCAGCGCCTGCAGGGCATGGTGCAGAATATGCGCTGGTTTGTGCTGGGTATGAGCGTGGCCGGGCTGGCGATGGGTGGGGCGGCGTTGGTGCCGCCTGCATTACTATTAAAACTTACAGGAGCGTGATTATGATTACATTATTGGGGGCGATTGTTGGGTTTCTCGGGTCGCTGGTGCCGGACGGCGTTAAGCTGCTGCGCGACTGGCAGGACCGCAAGCACGAGCTGGCGATATTGCAGCTGCAATTGCAACAACAGCAAGCAGGCTCGAATCAACGACTGGAAGCTATTCACACGCAGGCAGACATTGCAGAGACGGCCGCGCTTTACCAAACCTATCACAGTGGCATTGGCTGGGTGGATGCGCTCAATGGCACGGTGCGGCCTGTGTTGGCCTACGCCTTTTTTGTGCTGTATTTTGTGGTCAAGCTGTTGCAGTTCAGCCTGATGGATGCGAGCTGGCCACCTGCTATCAGCCTGCTATGGCAGGCGGAAGATCAGGCGATTTTTGCCGGTATCATTTCGTTTTATTTTGGCCAGCGCGCCATGAGCAAATTGCGTCAGCCCCAGCGGTGGGCGTGATGCGGGCGATAGGAGCGCAAGGGCTGGCGCTGATAAAACGGTTTGAAGGGTTTGAGCCGCAAATCTATCTCGATGCGGCGGGCATCGCCACCATTGGCTATGGGCATGTGGTGCGTGCGGGCGAGGTGTTTGCAGGCGGTATTGACCGTGCTGAAGCCGAGGCTTTGTTGCAGCAGGACGTGCAGATTGCGCAAGGCGAAGTGTTGCGGTTGGTGCGTGTGCCGCTGAGCCAGCCACAATATGACGCCTTGGTATGCTTTACCTATAATGTTGGCGGTGGCGCGTTGCAGCGCTCTACTTTGCGGCGGAAAGTGAACCGTGAAGCCCATGCCGATGTGCCTGCAGAATTCATGCGCTGGGTGTTTGCAGGGGGGCGGCGCTTGCGGGGGCTGGTGCGCCGTAGGCGTGCCGAAGCAGCCTTATATGACAGTGGAACAGGCGCGCAAACGTCATAAAAATGTCATGCAGTGAATTTGCCTTTTTTGCTACACTGAAGCCATGAGTGAAAAACCAACAGGCACAATCGGCAGCTGGGTTGACGGTACGCTTTCGCAAATGAAACGTGACGCCGGCGCGGTTAAACGCAGCTTCACCCACAATTTTGATGGTGTGGGGGAGTCGTTTCAATTCTGTCTGGACAACAAGAAACATGGCTTGCTGGCAGCCAAGGTGGCAGGGTGCGGTATTGGTGCTGTGTTGACAGGCCATGGCGTCTACAACCTTATTCAGGGTGCGGGCGAGAAAGTGCAGCATCCGGTGGATGATAATAAGCTGACACTGAATCATACGCGTATGTTTGTGGGCGGTTTTGAGCTGTTAGCGGGGGCTGGCCTGCTTTATATTAGCCTCACTAAACCTGCGGAAGTGATGAGAAGTTAGGTATATCAGTGGGTTACGTGGTTTCATAAAACTGTCACACACCTAGCGCCCAATAATTGTTAGATTTAAACTAACGAAGCATTTTTTGAATAATAAATTGGAGAGATCCACATGTCTGATAATGAAACCCCAAGTGATGGCCCAGAGCAAAACGGCTCTGACGCGCCTGAGCATATGACGGATGCGCCCGAGAGTGGCGCAGACAAGCCGAAAGCTGACAAAAAGCCGCATGTAAGTGCAGCGGAAAAGTCGGAAGCGGCGACCAAGCAATTTAAAGAAACCGCAGCGCAACACCTGACAGATGAAGAAGGTCTGGCAGCGTTGGAGCAGCTGGAACAGCATCACGGCGAAGCACAGGAAGCACAAGAAGCACTGGCGGCTGAGTTGGGCAAAGAAAAGCCAGACGCCCAAACGCTGAAAACATTACGTGAAAAGGCAAAAACTGCCACCGAGAAACTGCAAGGCACCGTGAAGGATGTTGCAGGCAAGGTGAATGGCGCGATTGGTAAACAGCTTGAAGAAGGCGGGTTGCCAGAAGAAGAGCAGAAAGCTCTGAAGGAAGCGCAAAAAGAAATGCAAGCCGCAGCAAAAAGCGGCTTCATGGAAAAATTTGGTTTCATGGAATCGATGCTGGGCGGTGTGCGTGAGAATATGGCAACCGAGGAAACGGCTCTCAAAGGCGTGAGTAAAACCATCGGTGAGAATTTCTCGCTGGCACGTAACGGAGCAGGTAAAGTGGCTATGCGCGGTGCCGTAACAGGCGTTGGCGCAGTAGCAACCTGGGATGCACTGACCCGTGGCAAAAACAGCGCCGGTGAAGACCGCAGCTGGGTGTCGCGTACCGTAGAAGGCGGTGCAGGTCTGGCAGCTGTTGCCGGAGGATTGGTAGCGGGAGCGCGCGGCGCACGTTTCTAATCCGAACTATATCAGACATGGTGAATGGGGTCGCTTTGGCGGCCCCATTTTTTTGTGCCCAATAAATGAAGCGTAGCCGTACGATTTTGGTGGATGGGTGTTTTATATGCCTGATAGATAAGAAAAAAACATGGCGGCCTTAAAGTGGTTTCTGTTATGTTGCGCTGCAAAAAATACAGGGTTTTTCAGCGGGTTGGCTTAGCCCCTTAAAGTTCTGACTTGGCGGGGTTTTTAGCTTTATGGTATATTTTTTGAAAAAAGGGGTTGCCTTTGTCACGTAATAGCGTTATACGGCACCTCGAATTGATAATGATTAGCAACGCCTAATCGAAAAATTATACAATAACGAATATAAAAAACGTCGGTAAGTTGGTAGCAAAAATACTCAGAGAATACTGAGATTTAGTAAAGCTAACCATATATAGTTAAAGAATAACTTCTGCGAGACATCTGGGATCGCTTACGCGGTATTAGAAGCAAGGAGAAGAACTATGGTTGGGATTGGTAGAGTAGTGGTTAAAAAAATTACAGTAGCAATGTTGCTGGCACTTAGCCTTAGCGCCTGTGTTACCAATGCGGGGATTAATAATAATCCATTCCGCAGCGGTGACATTTATTATCAGGGTGCGGGTATTGGTGTAGATGCAAACCGCACCGGTGCGATTCATCGTATCAGCGGTGGCGAGCTGCACTGGTAGCAGCATTTAGACAGCGCAAGCTGTTGAGTGTTTGGCGTTAAGTCGCCTCTTATTCAGGTAGTATATGTTTCTTGAAGCGCTCTGCGTTGGCACGGGTCAGGCTGACCTCCAGCGTCATATGCTCACGCGCTTCATCCAGCGTTTCGCTGCGCACTTTGCCGTGCGCGTGTAGCCACGCTAATGCACGTCCTTCGTGTGTGGGTACGGCAAACGCGTATTGCTGCATAAAATTATCTTCCAGTGCGTTGTCGATAGCCAGTAGCAGGCTGTCGCACCCTTCACCGGTGAGCGCGGAAATACGCACATGGTCGCTATGTTCCTGTTCGGAAAGGTTTTCGAGCAAGTCAGCCTTGTTATGCACTTCGATCATACGTTCTTCCAGCGGTGCATCGCCCAGTAATTCCTGCAAAATATCCAGCACGTCTTCTTTCTGCGCTTCGGTGTCAGGATCGGCGATGTCGCGTACATGCAGCAAAATATCGGCGCCGACGACTTCTTCTAACGTGGCGCGGAACGCGCTGACCAGTTGCGTTGGCAGGTCTGCAATGAAGCCTACCGTGTCTGACAGTAATACGCGGTTGCCCGATGGCAGCTCAAGCCCGCGAATGGTCGGGTCGAGTGTGGCGAATAGCTGGTCTTCGGCTTTGACATGGGCTTCCGTCAGGCGGTTAAACAATGTCGATTTGCCAGCATTGGTGTAGCCCACGAGCGCAATCGTCGGGTAGGGGGCTTCGCGCCGTGGCTTGCGGTGCAGCTCGCGCGTGCGTGTTACTTTGGTGAGCTGACGTTTCAGCTGGGTGATGCGTTCATTGATAAGGCGGCGATCCGTCTCGATCTGCGATTCGCCGGGGCCACCCATAAAGCCATAGCCACCGCGTTGGCGCTCAAGGTGTGTCCAGCTGCGCACCAGCCGGGTTTTCTGGTAGTTGAGGGAGGCCAGCTCCACCTGTAATTTACCTTCGCGGGTGCGGGCGCGCTGGCCGAAGATTTCCAGAATCAGCGCGGTGCGGTCGATGACTTTACATTTCCAGGCTTTTTCCAGATTGCGCTGCTGTGAGGGGGTGAGATTGTCGTTCACAATCACCAAAGCAATGTGCTCGCGCGTGATGGCTTCGCGCAGCTCGTCCATTTTGCCGCTGCCAAAAAGCGTGCTGTGGCGTACGTCGTGCAGTTTGATTAACAGGGCGAGCTTGACCTCTAGGTCAATGGCTTCCGCCAGACCTACGGCCTCTTCCAGCTTGGCGCTGGGTGTGCGTATATCGCTCTCGCCTGCCACCCATTTATGGGGGTGAACAACGAGACAAGCGCGGCCATCAGCCATTTAGTAAGGAATTACTCTGCGCTTGGTGCTTCAGCCGCAGCGTCGCCACCTGCATTGGTGTCGTCACCGCTATACAGGCTGATCGATTGCGAAGGCACAACCGTTGCAATGGCGTGTTTGTACACCAACTGCATCTGTGGCGCGCGGCGCAATACCACGCAGAAATTGTCAAAGCCGGTAATGTTGCCCTGCAGCTTAACGCCGCTGGTCAAGAATACGGTTACCGGTACTTTTTCTTTACGTAGGGTGTTGAGAAAGACGTCTTGAATATTCTGGCTTTTTTCGCCTGCCATGTTCCTAGCCTCTTATGTTTTTTAGTCACGCTGTTTTATTTTAAGTGTATTATAACTCTAACCACTAAGATAGTGATAGCGAAAAAGCCGCGCGATGGCCAGCGAAAAATATCATTTTTATGCTTTTTTCATAGTCTTAACCCATTTTTTTTATGTATTTTAAATTGTTCGGGTTGTTAAGTTTATTAATAAAATATGTTAATTTACGCGTTAATGTTAACATAATCTTAATACACATTAAGCCATAATGGGTATATATTAAGAATGTTAGAACGATACAGGGCGACACGAAAACGAACGAAATATACGATTTCTTCTGTGCGAGGAGAGCTTGGGGGTAGTCACTGACTACCCTTTTTTTTATGCGCTCTGTAGGTGCATTAACTTTTTTATTTTTACCTTAATACGTAAATCGCGTTATCCACAGATTCAATTTTTCATATATTTGTAATACAGGCGTCCTGCGGTTTTGCGCTATAGTAGGATATGGCTCAGGATAATGAAGAACCCACCCGCATCGACCCCGACACAGATTCGCAGGAACTGGATCCACGTGTGCGTGATGCGTTGCGCGACATGATGCGCGATGGCGATGACTATACGCGCTATGGTAACCCGCCGCAGGACAGAAACTGGCGTAACCCTGAGTTTGACCGATTCCAGCAGGCGCCAGAGCGGCCTGATACCAGCGCCGGCGGCATTGTGAATGCAATCCGCAGCGGCACGGTGGGCGACATGATTGGGCAAGAGTTGAGCGCCCGTCAATATCAGGAAATGCAGCGCCGCGCGGAACAAAGCGAAATGGGTGCACTTGGCGGCTATGATGTGCGTCTGGAATATCATGATCGACGCGATGAATATTATAATCAGCCCGGCCCACGCGGGGCATTCACCCCTGATATTGATGTGCAGGAAGCCTGCGCGCAGTTTCGCGGAGCGGTGAGCAGCATGACGGTATGTGGCTCGCACGGGCCGCAGTTGGACGGCGATGACGCCGGCTATGGGTTTCGCATTACCATTGGTGGCGGCCGTGGCGGAGGCGGCGGTGAGCGCGAACGCTAGGCCACGTTTATATCCCTAAAGATTCAGCAGCATTATGATTAAGCTACGTCGCTTTGCGCGGCAAAGGTGATATGCAGCTGATACGCGCCGTCTTCGGTTTCCACCGTCATTTCGGCGGGGCTTTCTCCCCATTCCATATGCGCGATGTTGCCGGCGCCTTTGATGTCGTAGGCGGTGTCTTCGATGCGCAGCCAGTCGCCCCCCACTTCGCCTGTGCCGGAGCTGAGCGCGACATTGGTAAGCGGGTATTTGATCGACACATTGCGCTCAGACTTGGCTTTGCGCACCGCTTCCAGCACGGCGACGGCGGCAATGCCGCTGGCCTCGGCGCTGGCATCGAACGGATAGTTGTTGGCGTTCAGCCAGCTACCACGCGCATGCAGCGAGCCTTGTTGCTCCCACAGATCGGGGAAGATGTGGCTGTATAATTCCTCGGTGATGTGCGGCACAATCGGCGCGAACAGAGTGAGAATACCGTGCAGACAGTGATAGATGGTATGCACTGCCGAGCGCTGGCCATCGCCTGCGCTGCCATCTTCGTTGTAGGCGCGCTTCTTCACCAGCTCCAGATAATTGTCGCAGAAATCATTCCAGAAGAAGCTTTCGATGCTGCGCATAGCATCGGCATATTCAAACGCGTCAAATGCGGCGCTTGCCTCGTTGATGGTGCGGTGCAGGCGGGTCAGAATCCATAAATCCATGGTTTCGCTGATCAGGCCTGCTTCGATATCGTCATTGGCGGTGCCGGGCTGTTGCTCCAGCTTTTGCAGATGAAGGGCAGCAAATTTGGTGGCGTTCCACAGTTTGGTCACCAGCTTTTTACCAATCTTCAGCGCGTCGGTGGAGAAGGCGGTGTCGGTGCCCAGCTTGGAGGTCGCCGCCCAGTAGCGCACCGCATCGGTGCCGCGTTCCTCGATCAGCTCCACAGGCGTGACCACATTGCCTTTGGACTTGCTCATTTTGGTTTTGTCTTCAGCCAGACACCAGCCCGAAATCATCAGATTCTTCCACGGAATAGTGTCTTCGTGCAGATGCGCCTTCACCACGGTGTAGAATGCCCATGTGCGGATGATCTCGTGCGCTTGCGGGCGCAGATCGGCCGGGAACAGGGCTTTGTGGCGGGCAGGGTTCAGATGCCAGCGGCTGTTGATTTGTGGGCTGACCGAGCTGGTTGCCCAGGTGTCCATCACATCAGATTCGGGCACAATAAAGCGCGGTTCGTCGAAGGCTTCGGCCTGACTTTCAAACTTGATGACCGTGCGGTCAGCGGCAAAATAGCCGTTGGTGTGCGGGCGGTCTTCCACTTTAAGCAGGTCTTCCTCGGTGAATTCCGCCTGATCCGAAATCGCACCTTTGAAGCCTTTGGGCAGGCGTTGCAGCGGGTTGGCGGGCAGATCGTCGCTTTCGGCGATGATGGTGTTGTGCAATTTGCCTTGCGCGTCGACCACATACCACACGGGGAACGGCACGCCAAAATAGCGCTGGCGGCTGATGCACCAGTCCCAGTTCAGCCCGTCGATCCATTGTTCCATGCGCAGGCGCATCCATTCCGGATACCAGGTGCATTCTTTCGCGCGGGCGGTAAGTGCCTCTTTCTTGTCGGTTACTTTCACGAACCATTGATAGGTGGGCAAAATTTCGAGCGGCGCGCCTGAGCGCTCAGCGCATTTGACGGTATGGGTGATCGGCTCCGATTTTACCAGCAGGTCAGCGTCTTGCAGCTTTTGCAGGATAATCTGACGCGCGCCGGGGTGTTTTTTGTCGGGGTTGGAGGCTTTTTTGTTTTGCAGCTCCTCGGTTAGTGGGGTAGCGCCGATCCAGTCAGCAGAGGTGAAATCCATCTTGCCGTATTTGTTGAGGATAACGCGGGCGGGCAGTTCATGCTTGCGCCATTTTTCGATGTCGGCCTCATCACCAAAGGTACAGCACATCATGATGCCGGTGCCTTTGTCCATTTCTACTGCTTCGTCGGTGAGGATTGGCACTGCCACGTTGAACAGCGGCGTGGTGGCGAATTTGTCTTTCAAATGCTGGTAGCGCTCGTCGTCCGGGTGGAAGAAGATCGCCACGCAGGCAGGAATCAGCTCAGGGCGCGTGGTGCCGATGGTGAAGGTGTCATCCGAGCCTTCCACGCCAAAAATGATGTCGTTGAAATGCGAGGGCATTTCCTTGTCCACAATCTCGGCCTGCGCAATCGCGGTCTGATCCACCGGATCCCACAACATAGGCTCAAGGCGGCGCTCAATATGGCCTTTGTTGTGCAAATCGAGGAAGGAAAGCTGGCTGATTGTGCGCACTTCTTCCGAGATGGTGTGGTATTCCTGATTCCAGTCGATCGACAGGGCGATAGACTGAAACAGGGTGCGGAAATCTTTACGCGCTTCGCTGGCCACTTCGTCGCACAAGGCACGGAAAGCTTCGCGGCCATTCTCGCCTATATAGCGGTGCGCCTGAATCTTTTTCACCTTTTCCACCAGTCGCTCGGTGGGCAGGCCGTTATCGTCAAAGCCCATCGGGTAGAAAACGTCTTTGCCCTTCATACGCTGATAGCGGGCGACAAAGTCGCACTGGGTGTAGGAAAATACGTGCCCCATATGCAAAAGGCCGGAAACCGTCGGAGGAGGGGTGTCGATAACAAACGTGTCTTCGCGGCTCTGGTCGCCCTTATAATGATATACATCGCCCTCAAACCATGCGTCCTGCCATTTTTTCTCGGCGGCGGCGTGGTCATATTGTTTTGGCATATCCTTCATGCGGTGCGAGTAGCCCATGCGAAACCCTTCTTCTTCTATCGGTCTATTGATGTGTGAAGGTTGCTTGTAGCGTGTAATCGCCTGTGGTGCAAGCCTTTGCACCCCATCTTGCGCTAACGATTATGTTAGTCGATCAGGCACCTTTGCCGGCGGCTTTTGCAGGGGCAGCCAGACGTTCTACCTTGGCGCCGTCAACCGTGGCAATGTGAATGCCGCCCGTGCCCGGAATAGCTGGGCGGTCTGCCTCTTCGGCCAGTGCTTCGATCTCGTCGTTATCCAGCAAAGCTTCGCCATTTTCTGCCACAGTACGCAGGCCTTTGCCGCCTGCCTCTGCGCGAATGGTGTTGTGTCGGTCGAGCAGGTTTTGCCAATCGGCATGGCTCCAGCTGCGGCCAGCGCGCGCACGCCCCAGCTCGGCGCAGCTTTCATTGGCGTTGTTACGTGCATACAGATTGGCGCCAAAATTCACCAGTGTTTGTGCGGCTTCCAGTGCGCCCTCGCGGCAGGCAATATGCAGGGGGGTGTCGCCTTCTGCGTCTGCCAGCCCCACCAGATCGGGGTTGCGGCTGAGCACGGCTTGCAACAATGTAGTCTGATTTTTTTCTGCCAGCAGGTGGGCGACGCTGGTGCCGCGCATGTCGGTAATACTGCGATTGGTGCGTGCATCGCTCATCAACCGGCTAAATATGAGCGCGGCGGAGGCGTGCTGCGGGTCGGTGGGTACGCCATGTGCTGCCTGATCAGGGGTGTTTTTGTAATCTGCCAGTTGATTGGCGGCCGCCAAAATCATCGGTTGGTCTATGTGGAATGCATTTACATCGCAAATGGGTAGTAATTTGCTTAGTAAATCCATCGATTCCTGTTTGATCGCATAGCCGAGCAAGCGTGCGCCTTTGGCCTTGTCATACGGTTCATCGGGCGGGTAGCCTAATTCGAGGCATTCCACTATATCGCGTTGCGCTTCTTCTGGTGAATTATGCAGGATGCTCGACGCAATGCGGTTACGCAGCGTGTTGATAATCATCTTGCGGTCGTAAGGCACGAGATCGCGCGATTCGTCGCCCTGCGGGTGTTCATGTCTATCACTCATAGCTGTCAAGCATAACCGTCAAACATGACAGCATTATGACAACCGCAATTTTTTTGTAAAAAAGCGTTAATGCAACGTCTTAGCGTTGGCAGTTTTGGCGTTGCTGCTAAATGGTTGCAACGTGTGATCCGCGTTATCATTGCTTGAAACAAAGGTGTAGTTTTCTGCTTCAGTCGAGCGTTTGGCCATAGCCTTTGCGGTTTTGCCTTGCTTGTTGCGCAGCTCGCAATTGGCGCCGAAGCTATGCAACATATTAGCGAGTGACACATAGTCCTCAAGCGTCGCTATATGCAAAGGCGTCATGCCAGATTCAGGCACAATGGCGTTTACTTCAGCTGAGTGTTCCAGCAACAGCTTGGCATAGCTTTCACGGCCATAGGCCGCGGCATAATGCAGGGGTGTTGCGCCTTCTTTATCGGCAATTTCCGTGTCAGCACCAAATTTGATGAGCAGGGAAATAATCGTATTGCCTGCGTCTTTTCGCAGCTCATCCAGCTTAACCGCTATATGCAGTGGACTGGAGCCATAGGTGGTGAGCGCATTAGCATCTGCGCCATGTTCCAGCAGCAAATTCACCAACGCCATGTTGCCTTGCGTGGTGGCAATATGCAGCGCGGCGCGGCGGCTTGGCAGCACCTGAACGCGCGGACATGCGCCATGATTCAGTAGCACTTCCGCCATGTTGGTCTTGCCAAGGCGGCATGCCTCCATCAATGGCGTGATGCCATAGACAGGATGCGTCTGGTTAATGTCCAGCCCCATGTCAATGTATTCAGCGAATTTGGAAATGCGGTCTTTGCGTACTTCTTCGAAAAATAGCTCAGCCGCCTTTTGGTGGTGTTGTGATCCCATGATGTAGCCTACCGTCGTTAAAGTTAATTTATTTTATGTATGTATCTTTAAGTAATACTTATAGTTTTATTTATTCTATTATTGTTTTGCTAGATAGTATAAAACAAAATGGCCACGAAGTGTAGAGTGGAACCCAAATTGTCTTAACTTGGCACATTAAATAAAGCCATGAGAAACATAAATAATCGATTAGTATTAATATTGCATGTCACTTGTCTTCGTCACAAATGATGCAACTCTGTTTCAGAGGCTTGCAATTTTGTACGGTAATGGGTAGAAAGACCGCCATTGCGCATGTGGTGGAATTGGTAGACACGCTAGATTTAGGTTCTAGTGCCGCGAGGCGTGGGGGTTCAAGTCCCTCCATGCGCACCATCTTCTCTTCATAAAACAGCCTCTTTTTATCCACAGATTTGCGTCTTGCGCATTATCGCTATGCATTATTTGCATAACAAGTGTGCGGTGCAACATGTTATATATGCAGCTATGAAATCAATGATGCTCATATTAACGCTTTTGCTTGCTGGTTGCGCGGTTCAGCCCAAATCTGACTGGATGCCGATGGTCTATTCCTACCATGCGCATCAGCCAGCCGCGCTGGCGCTGCCCATGGGGCAGGCGCAGAAATAGCGTTTTATCTATGCGGTTTTAGCATAACCGCTTTGTTTTTCTCTATGTTTGGCTCCCATTTTTTGCTATTATACTATAAATGCCGTAGTGCATGCTGCCCAGGCAGGGCGGTTGAGACAACAGTTCAGGTAGAACATATGATGCTTACATCGCTGCATGCGAATTTTGATTTCTTGTCGACTGCGATCCGGCGCGAGAGTTTTGAAGCTTCCAAAAGTCTGGCGCGGTTGAGTTCTGGCAATGCCATTACCCGCGCAGCGGATGATGTGGCGAATCTCTCCATTTCCACCAGTTTAAGTAGCCGCGTGAAGTCGTTGAACGCCGTAGGACGCAACATAGCGCAGGCAAGCAGCCTGTTGCAGGTGGCCGATGGCGGTTTGAGCGAAATCGGCGATGTGTTGCAGCGTATGCAAAGCCTGAGCGTGATGGCCAATGGTGGTGTGGCCAATGATAAAGAGCGCAGTTTCCTCAATCAGGAGTTTCAGCAACTCGCCAACGAAATAGAACGACTGGCGCAGGAAACCCGTTTTAATGGGGTGCAGGTGCTCACCTATGAGCCGCGTGAAGCAGTCAGCGAAGAGGTGGTAGAAGAGGTGGCGGGTTTAAGCCTGCAAGGCACGGTGGCTGACGACACGCTGAGCGGTAGTAACGGAAATGACGAGATTACGCCGTTTGACGGCGATGACACCATTGAAGCGCTGGCAGGTAACGACCAGATTAATGCCGGTGTGCAATTGCAGCCGGGCTTGCGTGCCAGCATCTATCGCAGTGCGGGGGGGATTGGCGGTTTGGCAGCGGCCGAGGCGGTTGTGTCAGGTGCAGGCGCGCCCGATGCGACCTTTATAGCGACTTCGCTGGATTACCCTAACGGGGCCGTCAATAACCAGAATGGGCCCGTCAATAACTTCCTGGGCGCTGATGCCGCCACGCTAGACCCGCCTGCCTTTGGGGCGGTGGCGGGTAACCGTTTGGTCTATGTATTTGAAGGCGTGGTCAATGTGCCTGCTGATGGAATTTATAGTTTTGGGGTCAGTTCGGACGACGGGTTTAATCTGCAGATTGATGGTGCCACCGTTACACAATTTACAGGCAATCGCGGATTTAATAAT
>MDTG01434510.1_pt1 | contig 13306 bp, 9 predicted proteins | sample 811421 | NCBI WGS metagenome assembly MDTG01 (sample SAMN05326645, study PRJNA326480) | marine metagenome | isolation source: seawater | place: Pacific Ocean: South East | collected 2011 | reverse complement strand
AGTGGCGACCGCCGTCACCAGCTTCGCGCCGTGCTTGGCGATGCCTTCCGCCTCGTACTTGCCGCCGACCATGAAGCCGGAAATGTTCTGCAGGAACAGCAGCGGAATGCCGCGCTGGCAGGCGAGTTCGATGAAGTGCGCGCCCTTCTGCGCGCTTTCCGAAAACAGCACGCCGTTGTTGGCAAGGATTGCCACCGGCATGCCCCACACGTGCGCGAAACCGCACACCAGCGTGGAGCCGTAGTCGCGCTTGAACTCGTGAAACTCGCTGCCGTCGACGATGCGGGCAATCACCTCGTGCACGTCGTAGGGTGCGCGCACGTCTTCGGGGATGATCGAGTAGAGATCCTGCGCATCGAACTTCGGCGCGCGCGGTTCCTGCACGTCCAGCTTTGCCGGATCGCTGCGGCCGAGGTGCGACACGATATCGCGCACGATGGTGAGCGCGTGCTCGTCGTTCTCGGCAAGGTGATCGACCACGCCCGATTTCTTGGCATGCAGCGCGCCCCCGCCAAGGTCCTCGGCGCTGATTTCCTCGCCCGTGGCGGCTTTCACCAGCGGAGGACCTGCCAGGAAGATCGTGCCCTGCTCGCGCACGATCACGCTCTCGTCGCTCATGGCGGGGACATAGGCCCCGCCCGCCGTGCAGCTCCCCATGACGCAGGCGATCTGCGGGATGCCCTTCGCGCTCATGTTGGCCTGGTTGTAGAAGATGCGCCCGAAGTGATCGCGGTCGGGGAAGACTTCCGCCTGGAACGGCAGGTTCGCCCCGCCGCTATCGACGAGATAGATGCACGGCAGGCGGTTCGCCTCGGCAATCTCCTGCGCACGAAGGTGCTTCTTCACCGTCATCGGATAATAGCTGCCGCCCTTCACCGTGGGATCGTTGCAGGCGATCATCACCTGCCGGCCCGACACGCGGCCGATACCTGCAATCATCGATGCACCGTTCACGTCGCCGCCGTACATCCCGTTCGCCGCCAGCTGGCCGATCTCGAGGAACGGCGAGCCGGGATCGAGCAGCCGCTCCACCCGCTCGCGCGGCAGCAGCTTGCCACGCGCGACGTGCCGCTCCCGGTGCTTCTCGCTACCGCCCAGCGCGGCATCGGCCACCTTGGCACGCAGCTCCTCAGCCAGAGCACGGTTATGCGCCGCGCGGGCCTTCGCTTCCGGGCTGTCGGTGTCGAGGGTGGAGGTGAGCGTGGGTGCGGTCATTCGGTTTCCATCTGGAGATGTTCGGCGAAGAAAGGCAGCACTTCGGTGCGCAGACGTTCACGGATGCGGTTGCCGTGGTCGCCTTCGTAGAGTTCGAAATCGTATTCGACGCCGAAGCGGTCGAGCTCGCTGCGGAACAGGGCGTTGGGTTCCAGCAGGAAGTCCTCGTCGCCGATGTCCATCGCGAAGCCTTCGAGGCCGTTCAGCTCGGGCAGGAATTGCGGCAGCAGGACGACGGGCGAATTGGCGGCGATGCGGTAGTTCGCCAGCGGGTCGATCGTGCCGTCCTCGCGCACGCCGGTATCGACTTTCAGAAAGCCCTCGTCCGTGGGATCGGGCGACCACGTGGCTAGGGTGGATATGGCGCCCAGCGCGAAGAACTCCTCGAACGGCAGGTCGTCCTCGTCCATGTTCTCGATATTGCGGGCCTGCTCCTCGGTCAGCACCATCGGTTGCAGGCAGCAGGCGCTCATCATGTAGATGCTGGAGAAGATGCCGGGCTGGTGCATGGCGATGCGGATGGTGCCGTATCCGCCCATGGAGTGCCCCGCCAGGCCGCGCGCGGCGGGCTCGGCAATGGTGCGGTAATTGGCATCGACCCAGTTCACCAGGTCCTCGGCCACCATATTCTCGTAATCGCCCACGGTCGGGCCGGAGGAATAGAAGCCGCCGCGCAGCTTGGAGAAGCCATCGGGCATGACCATGATGAAATCGTTGCCTGCCTCGCTGGCGGCCTGCACCGCCTCGTCCAGCCGGAAACCTTCCTGCTGCGCACCTGCGGGCATCCAGTAGCCGTGCAGGAAATAGACCACCGGGTAACGCTTGTCCGGGTTCTCGTCATAGCCGGGAGGGGTGACGACGAAGACGTCCCGCTCCACCGGGTTGCCTTCGAGGTTGCCCGCAAGCGAGGGCGCTTCAAAGGTGAGTTCAGACACGCGCGCGCTTTCCTGCGCGGCGACAGGTGCGGCGACCAGAAGCGCAGCGGCGGTGATGGCTTTGGCGGTGGTTGTCAGCAAGTTGTCTCTCCCCTGTTTCACTTACTTCGCGCCGATCAGCTCCCTCCCGATCAGCATCCGCCTGATTTCGTTCGTGCCGGCGCCAATGTCCAGCAGCTTCGCATCGCGCAGGTAGCGTTCCACCGGCCAGTCCGTGGTATAGCCCGCACCGCCCAGCGCCTGCACCGCCTCGCCCGCCACGCGGAAGGCATTTTCGGATGCGAGCAGGATCGTGCCTGCCGCGTCGAAGCGGGTCGTCTTGTCGTTGTCGCAGGCCTTGGCCACGGCATAGGTGTAAGCGCGCGCCGATTGCAGCGCGACGTACATGTCCGCCACCTTTGCCTGGATCAGCTGGAAATCGCCGATGCGCTTGCCGAACTGGTTGCGCTCGCGAACGTAGGGGATGACGGTGTCGAGGCAGGCCTGCATGATGCCAAGCTGCACGCCGGAGAGCACAACGCGCTCGTAATCCAGCCCGCTCATCAGCACGGCTGCGCCCTTGCCCACTTCGCCCAGCACGTTCTCTTCCGGCACGTGGCAATTTTCGAACACCAGTTCGCTGGTGGGGCTGCCCTTCATGCCCATCTTCTCGATCTTCTGGCCGACGGAGAAACCGTCCATGTCCTTCTCGATCAGGAAGGCGGTAATGCCCTTGCTGCCGCCCTCGGGGTCGGTCTTGGCATAGACCACAAGCGTCTCGGCATAGTGGCCGTTGGTGATCCAGAACTTGGTGCCGTTCAGCAGGTAGCCGCCCTGAACCGCGTCGGCCTTCAATTTCATGGAAACGACGTCGGACCCGGCGGCGGTCTCGCTCATGGCCAGGCTGCCCACATGCTCGCCCGAGATCAAGCCGGGCAGGTACTTCGCCTTCTGTTGCCGGTTGCCCCAGCGCGCGATCTGGTTGACGCACAGGTTGGAATGGGCGCCGTAGGAAAGGCCGACTGAAGCGCTGGCGCGGCTCACTTCCTCCACCGCGATGGTGTGTTCGAGGTAGCCGAGGCCAGTGCCGCCGTCTTCCTCGCTCACCGTCATGCCGTGCAGGCCCAGTTCGCCCATTTCCGGCCACAGCTCTATCGGGAATTCGTCCTTCGCGTCGATCTGAGCCGCCATCGGCGCGATCCGCTCGTCGGCAAAGCGGGCGACGGTCTCGCGGATCATCTGGGCTTCTTCGGTCAGGCCGAAATCGAAATCGGGGGTGGCGCGCATGGGGGGTCTGCTCCTGTGTTCGGTTTCGCCAATAGCAAGCGGGGGCTGTCTGGCAAACAGGTTGCAAGCGAAACTTGCTGTCTCGTCTAGGATTCTGTCCGCTGCCCAGCTACATGGACCATGTATGGCATTGGACGATCCTCTCTTGCAGCCATCGGCAATGCCCGAACCGGCCAGCGAATTCATCGACGAAGCTGCGAGGCTCGGCGTTGTCGAAAGCTTCAACGCGGATACGCTGGAAGGCGATCCCGAACTGAAGGCGATTGTCGATTTCGCGGCCAAGCTGTGCAACGCGCCGGTCTCGGTCGTCACCCTGCTGGAGGAAGAGCGCCAGCGTTTCCTGGCGAAACAGGGCCTGGCGGACACCGGCACGCCGCGCGAGGCGGCCTTCTGCAACCATACGCTGGGCAGTTCGGAATTGCTCGAAGTGCCCAATGCCGAAGTCGATCCGCGCTTTGCCGAGAACCCGCTCGTCACCGGCGCGCCGGAAATCCGTTATTACGCCGGGCATCCGCTGGTGTCGAAGGAAGGCGCGTCGCTGGGCACGCTGTGCGTGATCGACACGAGCCCGCACCCCGAACCGCTCAGCGATTTTCAGCGCGAGGGGCTGGCCGTGCTGGCGCAGGCCGCCGTGCGGCGGCTGGAAGCGCGGCGTTCAGCGGTGCAGGCAGAGCAGATCATCGCCGAGCGTGAGCGGCGCCTGCTGCGCATGATCGAAGGCGTGCCGCAGATCGCCTGGTCCGCCGACAGCGTGGGCAACTTCGACTATTTCAACAAGCGCTGGACGCAGGTGACAGGCGCCTCGCCGCCCAAGACGGCAGAGGACTGGCGCCCGTTCATCCACCCCGACGATGCCGAACACGCCTATGGCGAATGGGCCCGCAGCTTCGAGGAAAACAAGGCCTTCGATGCCGAATTCCGCCTGAAGCGGGCTGACGGCTCTTGGAAATGGGTGCTCGCGCTCGCCGTGCCGGTGGCAGAAGACAACAGCACGCTGCGGCGGTGGTTCGGCACGCTTACCGATATCGACGAGGTACGCGCCGCGCTGGAAGAGCGTGACCTGCTGGCGAACGAGCTTTCGCACCGGATCAAGAACATCTTTGCGGTCGTCACCGGCCTTGCCACGCTGAAAGCGCGCAAGTCGCCCGAGCACGAGCCGTTTGCTCAGGAACTGACCAAGGTCCTGCGGGCGCTGGGCCGCGCGCACGAATTCGTGCTCCCCGGCGACGGCGTGCGGCAGGACAGCTTGCAGGGTATGCTGGAGGCGCTGTTCGCGCCCTATACCGACAACGACGACCAGCCGCGTGTTCACGTGGCGGGCATCGATGCCACCATCGGCCAGCGCGCGGCCACGCCGCTGGCGCTGGTGTTCCACGAACTCGCCACCAATTCGGCCAAGTACGGCGCGCTCTCCACCGATACCGGCCATGTCGACCTGGTGGTGGAAGATGCAGGCGATGCCATCCAGCTGTGCTGGACCGAGCACGGCGGACCGCCCGCGAAGGAAAGCGGCGAAGTCGGCTTCGGGTCGCGCCTCGTGGAAATGAGCATCACCGGGCAATTGCAGGGCAAGTGGGAACGCCGCTTCGGGGATGACGGGCTGGTGGCCAACATCACCATGGCGAAAACCGCGCTGGCCGCCTGAATGGGCGCCTGAATGGACCCCGCCCCGCCCGCTTTCCTGCGTTTCGACGCCGTGGGCAAACTATACGACGATGTTCATGCGGTGCGCGACGTGTCGCTCGATATCGCGCGCGGGGAATTCGTGGCGCTGGTGGGCGCATCGGGTTCTGGCAAGTCCACGCTGCTGAAATGCATCAACCGGCTGGTGGAGCCGTCCAGCGGCCGCGTGCTGCGTGACGGAGAGGACGTGCTGGCAGGGCCGCCCGCGCCGCTGCGTCGCCGCATCGGATACGTGTTCCAGGGCATCGGCCTGTTCCCGCACATGAGCGTCGCCGAAAACATTGCGCTCACCCCGCGGCTGGAAGGCGAACGCCTGTCCGAGGCGCGCATTGCCGAACTGCTGGACCTCGTCGAGCTGGACCCCACGATGGCCACGCGCCTGCCTGCCGAACTTTCGGGCGGCCAGCGCCAGCGCGTAGGCGTGGCGCGGGCGCTGGCAGGCGAATCGCACCTGTTGCTGATGGACGAACCGTTCGGCGCGCTGGACCCGATCACGCGCGGCCAGCTTGGCGAGCGCGTACGCCGTCTGCACGACGAACTGGACCTCACCACCGTCATGGTAACGCACGACATGGCCGAAGCCCTGCTGCTCGCCACCCGCGTGCTGGTGATGGATTCAGGCCGGATCGTGGCGGACGAGACGCCCGCAGCTCTGCTTGCAGGCGCTGGCGGCGACATTGCGCAGGCGCTGGTGGACGTGCCGCGGGCGCAGGCGCGGCAACTGGCCAAAACCTCTGAAGGCATCGGCGAGTGAGCGCGCTGCTCGATGCGATCCTGGACCTCGGCCCGCAACTGGCGGAGCACGTCCTGCTGTGCGCCGCAGCCGTGGCGCTGGGAATTGCCGTGGCCTTGCCGCTCGCCGTCTGGGCCAGCCGCTCGCCCCCGGTGGCACGCGTGGCGCTGGGCTTTGCCAGCCTCGTGCAGACCATCCCCGCGCTCGCCTTGCTGGCGCTGTTCTTCCCCATCCTGCTCGCCGCGCGCAGCATATTCGGCGAGGACTTGCCGACGCTGGGCTTCCTGCCCGCGTGGCTGGCGCTGGCGCTCTATGCCCTGCTGCCGATCCTGAGGAACGCGGTCACAGCGCTCGCCAATCTCGACGACGAGCTGATCGAGGCAGCCGAGGGCCTTGGCATGACCGGCTGGCAGAAGCTGCGGCTGGTCGAGGCGCCGCTTGCCGCGCCTTACGTGATGGCGGGCATTCGCACCGCCAGCGTGTGGACCATCGGCGCGGCGACGCTTGCCACCACCATCGGCCAGCGCAGCCTGGGCGATCCGATCTTCGCCGGATTGCAGACGCAGAACTGGGTGCTGGTGCTGGCCGGGTGCTTCGCCAGTGCGGGGCTGGCGCTGGCGGCGGACGCGCTGTTCGGCCTTGTCGAGCGCGGCTTTGCGAAACGTCGCCCGGCGCTCGTCATTACCGGCGCATTGCTGGCGCTGGCGGGCATCGCGGGCGCGGCGGTGTCGCTGGTCGACTGGCGCGGCGAGGTGCGCGAGACCGTGGTGATCGGGGCCAAGAGCTTTTCCGAGCAATACATCCTTGGCCGCGCCATCGGCGCGCTGCTGGAAGATGCGGGCTTCGCCGTTGAATACCGCGAGGGGCTTGGCTCCGCCGTGGTGCACAACGCCGTTGCCAGCAGCGCGATCGACGTGTCGGTGGACTATACCGGCACCCTCTGGGCGAACGAGCTTGGCCGGTCCGACAATCCGGGCCGCGATGCGATGTACGATGAAATCGTCGATTGGGAGCGGGAGAATACGGGCGTCGCCGTGCTGGGGCGGCTGGGGTTCGAGAACGCCTATGGCCTCGCGGTGACGCAGGAAACGGCGGAGCGGTATGGCCTTGAGACCATCGCCGATCTTGCCGCCGTCGCCCCGCAGCTGACCATCGGCGGCGATCCCGAATGGTTCGAACGGCCGGAATGGGAGGCCGTGCGCGATGCCTATGGCCTGCGCTTCGGCGAGCAGCGCACCTATTCGCCCACCTTCATGTACAACGCGCTGATTTCCGGCGAGGCCGACGTCATCAGCGCCTACACCTCTGACGGGCGCATCGCGGCGGAGAACCTCGTGGTGTTGGAAGACCCGCGCGAGGCGCTGCCCAGCTACGATGCCATCGTCCTTGCCTCCCCGCGCATGGCCGACGATGCGGCGCTGGCAGAAGCGCTCCGGCCGCTGCTGGGCGCGGTGGACGTGGCAACGATGCGGCAGGCAAATTACGCGGTGGACCGGCAAGACGACAAGTGGCCGCCCGAACGCGCCGCACAGTGGCTGCTGGAGCAGATAGCCCCTTAGCCCTCCGCAAACCCCGCACCGTCCGGCCAGTCGGGTCCGGCAAGGCCCATCACCTTGAACAGGTCGCCCATCTGGTCCGGCTTCACCAGCCGGTCTCGCGCGCGCATCAGGGCGTCACGATGCTGCGGGGCGCCGTTCGCCAGCGCCTCCGCCCGCTGGTTGATGCCCAGCCGCGTCAGCCACTCACCCTGCGTCACCGTGCCCAGGACGCGCGCCTCGCGCGAACGGGCGACCTGCGCCATCTGCGCGAAATCGACGTGGGCGGTGATGTCCGCATCGCCCGGCGCATCGAACACGCCGATCTTCCGGTGGTCCTTCAGCGCCTGCAGGGTCGAGCCGCTGCGACCGTGGGTATAGCCATAGTCGATGAACAGCGCGGCACCGCCCTGGCGGGCGAGGCGGCCTGCCACTTCGAACATCACCGTGGCGCTGGCAGGCGAGGTCTCTATCACGGTGCCGGGCGGATCGTCGCGCCGCGCTTCGGGCACGGCGGAATCCATCGGCTGGCGGCCGGGTGTTTCGACGAACTTGCCCAGCCCGTCCACGCCCACCATGATCTCGCGCCAGCCGTCCACGGTCTTCACCAGCTGGCGTACCGGCAGGGCATCGAGAAACTCGTTGGCGACCAGCAGGATCGACCCCTCCATCGGCACGGTCGACAGGTCTCGGTGCTGGATCGCGTCGGGCACGCTGGCCAGTTGCGCATCGCGCATCCGGGCCGAAGTCTCCACGAGGTGCATCTTCGGCGTCAGGCCGTGGTGTTTCATCGCGCGCTGCGCATCGCGGGCCAGCGTGCCCCGGCCCGGTCCCAGCTCGACGTAATGCACAGGCTCCTTGCGCCCGGCGCGGATCCACATGTCCGCCAGCCACAGGCCCACCAGTTCGCCGAACATCTGGCTGATCTCGGGCGCCGTGATGAAGTCGCCGCCCGCGCTTCCGCCCCCACCACTTCCGGGCCCGATCACGCGCTTCTCGGCGTAATAGCGCATGTTCGATTCGGCCATGAAATGCATCAGGCTGATCGGCCCGGTGGCGGATATCAGGCGGCGGAAAGTATTGCCAAGGTCGCGCCCGGCGTCCTCGTCACGCAGGTCGTTCAAGAGGCCTCCGCCTGTTTCCTGCCTCCGCTCGCCAGCGGGGCGCGGGTGAGCGACCACACCACCAGCCCGATCCCGACGAGGATCAGCGGGATGGTGAGCCACTGGCCCATCGACAGCCCCGTCTCTGCCGCGAATTCCTGCAACTGCGCATCGGGCTCGCGGTAGAATTCCACCACGAAGCGGGCGATCGAGATCACGGTCGTGAACACGCCCACAAGCATCGCCGGGCGATAGCGCGCGCGGGTGAGCCAGAACAGGCAAAGCATGATGACCACCACGATCAGCCCTTCGCCAAGCGCCTGGTAAAGCTGGCTGGGGTGGCGCGGAATGAAGCTCGACAGGCACTCGCCCGAAGGGCCGCGCCCGCGGTCACAAAAGGTCATCGCCCAGGGCACGCCTTCGCCGGCGGGGCGTCCCCACAGCTCACCGTTGATGAAATTGGCCAGGCGGCCGAACATCATGCCGAAGCCCACGTTCACGGAAATGTAGTCCGCCACCCGGATGAACGGCAGGCCGCCGCGCCAGCTGACATAGGCAATCGCCGCCACCACGCCGACGAGGCCGCCGTGGAAGCTCATGCCGCCGTCCCACAGGCGCAGCACTTTCCAGCTGACGAAGCCGTCGCCGGAGAAATCGGTCCAGTGGCCGGGTTCGTAGAAGGTGACATAGCCCAGCCGCCCGCCGATGATGATGCCCAGCGTGCAGTAGAAGAACAGGTCGTCCACGTGCACCTGCGCCATCGGCGCGCCGGGCGCCTTCACCATCTTCGACAGGTGCCAGTAGCCAAGGATGATGCCCGCAAGGTAGGCGAGCGAATAGTATTTCAGCTCGAAGAAGCCGAGGTCGATACCGGTGCGCAGCCCCAGGTCGCTCCACCGGGTGACTTCGCCGCCCGCTGCTGCCAGAACATCTACGATCACGCTGTTTCCCTTGAGACTGTGAAAGGCGCGCCACGCCTCCCTTGGCAATGTCCGCGCTTTGGCACAGGGCGCTTTGGCTTGAAACCCCTTCCCGCATCAAAGCCCCTTTGCATTGCACCGCGCCTGCGCCTATCTCGGCCCATGTGAGCCTTCCCAGTATTCCCAGGCAGCGCGCCGTGCTCGATCGGCGCAAACTCGTCGCCGCGATCGATGAGATCGTGACCGAGAAGGGCGTTACCGAAGGACGCCAGGCGATTGTCGACGAATTGCGCGCCGCGCTGGACGCTGGCCGCGCCGAACTGGCGCGCAGGCTGGAGGAAAAGCCGGGTTCGGGCCACGAAAGCGCCTACGGCCACGCCTTCCTTACCGACCAGCTCATCCGCATCGTGCACGATCACGTGATCGACGACGTCTACCCGGTTGCCAACCGTTCCAGCGGGGAGCGGCTCGCGCTGATTGCCGTGGGCGGTTACGGGCGCGGCGAGATGTGCCCCCATTCCGATGTCGACATCGCCTTCGTCACGCCGGACAAGCCGACATCGTGGTGCGAGCAGGTGATCGAGGCGATCCTCTATTACCTGTGGGATCTCAGCCTGACGGTAGGCCATTCCAGCCGTTCGCTGAACGAGGTCGTGCGCATGGCCAAGGAAGACCTTACCATTCGCACAGCCCTGCTGGAAGGCCGCTTCCTGTGGGGCGACCAGGACGTTTACGAAGCCGCCAGCCGCCGCTTCTGGGCCGAGGTGGTGCCCGGCACCGAAGCCCAGTTCGTGGCCGAGAAGCTGGCCGAACGCGATGCCCGGCACAAGCGCATGGGCGACAGCCGCTACGTCGTCGAACCCAATGTGAAGGACGGCAAGGGCGGCCTGCGCGACCTGCAGACCCTCTACTGGATCGGCAAGTACACCCACCGCGTGAAAAGCGCGCGCGAACTGGTGGACAAGGGGCTGTTCACGCAGAAGGAATACCGCAGCTTCCGCCGTGCGGAGGGTTTTCTGCTGGCCGTGCGCGCCCACCTGCACACCATCGCCAAGCGCGGCGAGGACCGGCTGACCTTCGACCTGCAGCGAGAGGTTGCCGCGCGGATGAATTACGCGGACCGCCCCGGCAAGAGCGCGGTGGAACGCTTCATGCAGTTCTATTTCCTGCAGGTGAAGCACGTGGGCCACCTCACCGGCGTCTTCCTCTCCCATATCGAGGAGGAAACGCAGGAGCGCAGCCGCATCAGCGAGTTCTTCTCCGCACTGAAACCGGCGAAGACGATCGATGGCTATCCGGTGCAAGTCGGCAAGATCGCCGCCCCGTCGGACGACTGGTTCGAACAGGACCCGGTGCGCCTGCTGGAAGTGTTCGCCATTGCCGAGCGCGAGGGGTTGGAAGTCCACCCGGCCACCATCCGCATCGCCCGGCGCGATTCCGGCCTGATCGACGCCAAGGTGCGCAGGGACAAGCGCGCGAACGAGCTGTTCCTCGAAATCCTGAGCGGCCACCGCGACCCCGAAACCGTGCTGCGCTGGTTGAACGAGGCGGGCGTGTTCGGCCGCTTCGTGCCCGATTTCGGCAAGGTCAACGCGCAGATGCAGTTCGACATGTACCACCACTACACGGTGGACGAGCATACCATCCGCGCCATCGGCCTGCTCAGCGAGATCGAGCGCGGCAAGCTGAAGGACGACCATCCGCTCGCCACCGAGATGGTGCCGCTGATCAAGAACCGGCGGGCGCTCTACGTCTCGGTGCTGTTGCACGATATCGCCAAGGGTCGCGGCGGCGATCATTCTGTGCTGGGAGCCGACGTGGCGCGCAAGGTCTGCCCGCGCTTCGGGCTGGACGCGGAAGAGACCGAGCTGGTCGCCTGGCTGGTGCGCTATCACCTGCTGATGAGCGCAACCGCCTTCAAGCGCGACCTTTCCGATCCCAAGACCATCGGCGATTTCGTGGCCGAGGTGCAGAACCTGGAGCGGCTGCGGCTGCTGACCGTGCTGACCATCGTCGATATCCGCGCCGTGGGGCCGGGCATCTGGAACAGCTGGAAACGCCAGCTGATCGGCGATCTCTACGAAAGCAGCGTCGAACGACTGCGACTGGGCCACAAGGCGCACGGGCGCGAGGAACGCGTGAACGCCAAGAAGGAAGCCGTTGCCGAAATGCTTGGCGACAAGGGCTACCTCGTCGAAGCGCTCGATAACCGCTTCGACGATGCCTACTGGATCGCCGAACCCGAAGACGTGATCGCTATCAACCTGCCGCATTACGAGGCCGCGCGCGATGCCGAGCACGCCCTTTCCATCCATGCGCAGTTCTACGAGGCGCTGGGTGCGACGCTGGTGACCGTCATCGGGGAGGATCACCCAGGCCTGTTCTTCCGCATCGCGGGTGCCATCCACCTGGCGGGCGGCAACATCATCGACGCGCGCATCCACACGAACCGGGTGGGGAAGGCGGTCGACAATTTCCTCGTGCTCGATCCGCTGGGCAAGCCGTTCAGCGAAGAGCAGCAACTGGTCCGGCTCAAGAAGGCCATCGAGGACGCGCTGGCGAACAAGATCGACATGGTGCCGCGCCTTGCCAAGCGTCCCCTGAAGCAGAGCCGGGCGGAGAATTTCCGCGTCGCGCCGCAGGTGTTGTTCGATAACGATGCCTCGAACCGCTTTACCGTGATCGAGGTGAACGCGACGGATCGGCCCGCGTTGCTCAACCGCCTGACCCGCGCCATGTTCGAAGCCAGCCTGATCATCAATTCCGCGCACATCACCCAGTACGGGGAGCGCGCGGTGGACACTTTCTACGTGACCGACCTGCTGGGCGGGAAGATCGTCAACGAGGAACGGCTGGAGAAGGTCAAGCGCGCCCTTTTCGACGCGATCGCCGCGGGCGAGCCGGAAACGGCGGAAGCCGCCTGATCGCCCGCCTTACTGCAGGCGCGATACGCCGATGTAGCCGCGCTGCCCTTCAAAGGTCATGCGGAAACCGCCCAAGCCGCTGCGGGTGATGTTGGCTTCCCACCCCGGTCGCACGTCACGGCGCATGTTGGAATTGGACGTCTCGCGCCAGATCTGCCCGTTCGCCAGCAGCACGACCTGCCTGCGGGCTGCATCCTGGAACACCTCGACCACGGCGGAATTGACCTCGCGTTCTTCCTCGCGCCGTTCCTCTTCCTCGATCCGCGCCAGTTCCTCGGCCTGCACGGGATCGCTTTCGGCCACTTCCTCGCGGCGATCATCGCGCTGGAAGGCGTTGAGGCCGAATTCCTCGCGCTCGCGCTCCTCCGCGCGGGCCGCCGCTTCGGCCTCTGCCGCCGCGCGCGCGGCGATCACCTCGCGCTGCTCGGCGTAGGTCGCATCGAAACAGGCAAGGCGCGCGGCATCGTCCGTCGTGGCCGCGCAATCGGCGTAGGGATCGTCGGCCTGCGCAAGGGCGGGACCGGAAACGACAGCGGCAAGCGACATGCTGGCTGCGGTGGCGAGGCGGATGATCATGGCGGACGTCCCGGTTCGATTGGTTACAGGTGTGACTTGCCGCTTCGACGGCCCTTGCGTCAACTCCTGTTGAGCGGTCAGGCCCGTTCACCGAACAGCGCCGTGCCCACGCGCACGTGGGTCGCGCCCAGCATGATGGCAGTGGGGAAATCGCCGCTCATGCCCATCGATCGGCCTTCGAGGCCGTGTTCGTCGGCAATCTTGGCCATCAGGGCGAAATAGGGTGCGGGTTCGATCCCGAGCGGCGGCACGCACATCAGGCCGGCAATCGGGATATCCGCTTCGCGCGCCTGCTCCAGCAGGGAGGGCAGATCGGCGATGGCGCAGCCGCCCTTCTGCTCCTCCTCGCCGATATCCACCTGCACGAAACACGGCACGCGCTTGCCGGTCTTGTCGAATGCCTTGGCGAGCGCCTT
>MDTG01388148.1_pt1 | contig 13306 bp, 29 predicted proteins | sample 811421 | NCBI WGS metagenome assembly MDTG01 (sample SAMN05326645, study PRJNA326480) | marine metagenome | isolation source: seawater | place: Pacific Ocean: South East | collected 2011 | reverse complement strand
GTAGTAACTCAATTTCAACCTTCTACTTGTGTGTTACAAGCTGTCTATATGAAAGGATAGGTGATACATATGTTACCTGACGGCATGGTTCGTAAAGAACCACCAAGCACTACGCAACGTGGTGGGCGACAACCTAAGATTTTGTCACAAGACAAGGTTAAAGTGTTGTTAAACAACCCAAACACGTGGTACGTAATTGCTACACAAGATACATGGTCTAGTGGTGTTGTGCAGAATATACAAAACATGACACAACGGAACATATCTCACTTGAAAGATAAAGGGTCTTTTGAGTGTAAACAAAGAAGAAATGAAAATACGGGTGTGGACTTGTTTTGCAGGTTCGTACCGAAAGGATAAATACATATGAGTAAAAAACAAACATGTTGGGATTTAGCCCAACTCGTAATCGGTAATTCAAACAGAGTACTCTTATACGGACCTCCAGGTACGGGTAAGACACACACTGCTGTGAAAGAGAATACACCATTGAACATCAATGGAGAACCAAACGTATTCCAAATCACCATGACTGAAGAAAGTTCAAGTGCAGACTTAATGGGCTTTTATCAAATAGGTGATAATCAGCAGTTTGAATGGCATGACGGCATAGCAATTCAAGCATGGCGTAATGGTGGTAGGTTAATCATCAATGAGATTGACCACGCTTCACCTGACGCTATGACATTTTTGCATGCAATACTTGATGACAAATCCATTGCAGGTATCACTCTCAACAACCGAGAGAAAGAAACTGTACACCCTGCAGAAGGATTTCAAGTAGTTGCAACAAGTAATGCTGACCCCGAAAGCTTACCTCAAGCAGTCAAGGATAGATTTCCTGTATCTATATACATGGATAGTATCAATCCAAAAGCACTTGAGAAGTTTCCTGAGGAATGGCGTGAAGTCATAAACGATACTGCTACAAATAATGAGGAGTATGAACGTATCTCTGTTCGTAAATGGGAAGAATTTTTCAGACTTACAGATGAGCAAGGTGTGGATATGGACGTTGCAGGGCAACTCGTATTTGGTGATAGAAGTGAGGAGTTACTTGACGCTATCAAACTTGCGAAAGTAGAGGGATAATGTCATACCTATATCATGTAGGTGAAGCGTCAATGGACGAAAGACATTGGTCTATATCGTCTCCACGCATACTTACAAAAGCAGAAGTAACAGAGGCATTTTGTAACGCTGACTTTGAAATTGGACAAAAGCCACAAACGATTGGACTTGACACAGGTGTTGAAGTCACAGTTGTATTTGAGGGTATTGAGTTCGGTGATGACGGACATGTTAGCTTATATCATGGCGAAATTGCAGAGGAAGAATAATGTCTATGAGCAATGGCTATAAAAACATGTCTACAGATGAACAAATAAGACACACTCTGTGGAGATATGATAGAGCTATGATTAATTTTTACGATATGAAACGTGAAATGAAAAAATTGCTTAACAGGAAGGAAAAATAATGAAACATAGACCTTTTCCCGAAATTGTAACGGGTGAACACGATTGGGAAGTTTTTGAGGACACTGAACGCCCTCGTACAGACATGACTAATCGTAAGATGTATGTTCCCTTAGATGATGATTGCCCACGTTGTGGGTTACAACATGGTCGTATGGTTCGTAGACACGAGCTTGGTCATGTTAAATGGTCACCAAAGTCTATGGGTAAATTGAAGAAAAACGTTGTGGAAGAAGCAGTACACCTGCTTGAAGAAATACGTATCAACACTTTACTCACAAGAAATTTTATACCAATGGACGAGCCACACAGATGTCTTGAAGATGTGAAGATGTTTACAAGACAACTTGTTGAGAAAGGTAGTATTGCAGAGATACTCAAGTGGTGTCTTGCAGGTACATTCTATCGTGACCATGTAAGAAGTTGGTTTCATGCAAATGCGTATTACCACCCTAACTCAAACAGTGCAAAAATGAATAGGCAAAGTTCTAATAGTGTTAGTCATGAGTTAGAAGCAACTCTTGAAGCTATGTATGATTACATAGATAGCAACACTCTTACAATGGGTAGGATAAAAGACCTTGAGTATGTGATTGAAACTACTAAATACTTTCATGAACGTATGGTAACTATTAGTACTAACTCAAGAAAACTTGCTAGTAAGATATCATTCCAACGTGTAAAGAAATATGCAGAAGAACTATCTGACATACTCAATATGTTCAATCAAAGACCCGAAGAAGATGAGGTCATGCTTGAAGCAGAAGCACAAAAAGAACTTGAGGAATTGCTTGAAGATGAAGAGCTTGAATTATCTCAAGAGCAAGCATACAGTGAAGCAGGTCTTATTGAACCTACAGATATAAAAGAGTTAGCAAGACGTAACAAGAAAGATGAGTTAGAAGTACGTGTTAAGTGGAACAATTCCAAACACAAACCTGTATGGGGTGAAATGGAAATACATACACCACCATGTACAATAAATCTATCTAACAAGCTACGTCAAGGGTATGTAAAAACACCAAAGGAATACGGACAAACACCTAATAACTTACAACGTTATTGTGTAGACAAAAAAGTCTTTTCCAAAAAGACTAAAGTTTATGGTGGTACTGTTCTCATAGACGCTTCGGGGTCAATGAACTTTGATGGTGATGACATACTTGAGATAATGAATGAAGTTCCTGCAGTGACTATTGCTATGTACAATGGTATGGGTCGCTTTGGTAACTTACGTATTATTGCAAGAAATGGTCGTAGGGTAGATGATGCATACATTAATTATCATTCAGGTAGAGGTAATGTCATTGACAGACCTGCACTTGAGTGGCTAGGTAGACAAGAACCTAAACGACTATGGGTTTCAGATATGTACGTTGTACCTACAAATGAAACATCTCGTCAAGCATTAGATGAATGCCTTGATATTGTAAGAAAGTATAACATTACAAGACTTGCAAACATTGATGAGGTAAAGCTATTCGCTAAACAATTAAATGTACTAAAATAAGAATGGTTATGTTATCGGGCAACCGATACATGTTTCCTTTCGCATGTAGTACATAACAAGTAAGTAAGGAATAGAGACGTAGGAGAGCTACGTACGGGTTGTTTTTCTTTGTAAGTACTTCAAGAAATACAAACTTGCAAGATTTGTTCCCTTCATGAACACCTTATTTACGTTTATCTATATTTACCTATATTCGTCTTAGCTTTATGCTAGACTTATCTCATGGTAGATATAGATAAATTACTAGAAGAAGCCGAGCATGGTGAAGTTGGTAACTTTGTAGAACGTAAAATTACTGATGAAGCTATGCCGTTTTGGAAAGCTATAGTTGAGCGAGTACAAAATGGTAATGACGTAAAGCCATATCGTATAGTTAAGATACTTGAACGTGAGTATGGTATCAAGATAAGCGATAGTGCATTACGAAGATATTTACGAGGTCTTGCGAATGGTAAATAAAAACTTAGCTAAATTACTTGCAGAAGCAGAGAGCGAAAAAATACTTGAGCTTGAGCAAGCTAACATAAAGCTATTAAAACAACTAGAGAAATCTAAAAATAAAACACAAGCACTTGTTGACGCTGTGTATGACGCAGTTAAAACAAGCATTACGACATATCGTGCAGGTAAAATTCCTAAACCTACACTTACTACGAAGAAAAGTAAGGGTGAAGAAATTGCCTGTGCAGTATTGAGTGACATTCAACTTGCTAAAGTTACACCAACATACAATACGGCAGTAGCTGAAGAACGTGTTGTGCAATATGCACATAAAATAGTTGAACTAACCAACATACAAAGACAAGCAACCAATGTTACGAAGTGTGCAGTGTTTGCCGTAGGTGACATTGTTGAGGGAGAACTTATATTTCCTGGACAAGAACATCTAATTGACGCTTCATTGTACAACCAAGTAACAGTTGACGCACCAAGAATATTGACACAGTTCTTTGACATATTGTTAGCGAACTTTGAAGAAGTAGATGTTCATTGGGTTATTGGTAATCACGGACACTTAGGTGGACGTTCACGTAAAAACTATCACCCCGATAGTAATGCTGACAGAATGTTAGGCAAGATTATGGAGATGATATATGCAAAAGAAAAACGTATTAAGTGGACAATTCCCGACAGTACAGGCGATAATCATTGGTTTGATATTGCAGACTTAGGTGAAAAGTGCAGGTTTTTCTTATGGCATGGTGATAATGTACGTGGATTTGGTGGTTTTCCATGGTATGGCTTTGGTAAAAAGATAATGGGTTGGAAAACATTAGCTAGTCAAGGGCTTATGCCCGACTTTAACTACGCTATTGCAGGTCATTTTCATACACCAAACACTCAATACATTAATGATGTACGACTATGGATAAATGGAAGTACAGAAAGTTATAACACATACGCACTAGAACAGTTAGCAAGTATGGGAGTTCCATGTCAATACTTACTATTTTGTAAGCCAAAGCATGGAGTAACTGCCGAATACCTTGTAAAACTAGGTGATGTATAACTATAATGGATAGTATATGGCAAACATAAATGTCAAGAACGAACACCAATTAGTTGGTATTGAATACTCAGGCGACAAGCCAATGTTGATATTCAAATCTAAAAGTGGAGAAATCCATTTTGAGAAACTACAACGTGGTGTTTTACGCTTAGACAAAGAGTAGAGCAATTTCTTTTACTGTTCTCTAATAGAGAGAACAGATAAAAGTAATTGAATAAAGGAAGGAAAAATTATGGCAGACAAGCCAATTAAATTGCTATCCCCTTTTCCCAAGAAGCTAGTTAAAAAAGCTCCTGCAGGAAAGTTCGGGGATTATGTACCACACGCTAATTATGTAGAAAGACTACGTGATAGTGGTGTGAAATACTCATGGGCATGTGAACCTGTATATGGTTTACACAAAGGTGAGAACAGAATAGTTGGTGCTAAAGGCACAATAACTATTGAAGACATGGGCAGTTATGACGGCTTTGGAGATATTGATACGTTCAAGTTAGATAGCCCAAAGCACAATGACGGCACCAATCTCAAAGACGCAGAGAGTGACGCATTCAAAAGAGCATGTATGCGTTTCGGTTTAGGTGTAGAACTATGGTCGGGTTCTGATGTATCAGAAGAAGAACATACTGCACTAGCAACTACAAGTGACCCCGATACAGACAATGTAATGGTTACTAAAGTAGATATGCGTAGAAAAGAAAACAAGACTGCTCCTGTAGAACCAAGACCTATTGAAGATATAGGCGAGGACGAAGCACCTTTTAGTGATACCTCTCAACCTGCTGATGATAAAGTAAAATTTATTAATCAAACTGTTGATAAGATGTTTGAGGGGGTTGATGAAAAGGTTGCAAGTTTTGCTCTTGACCTAGCAGAAAACTATGCAAAGGTAAAGAAATTCGGTAACAAATCTATGTGGACAAACAACAATATTGACCAATACCTATCTAAAATAGAATTAGGGTTATCAAGCACAGTAGCTTCTGTGAGTGATGATGATGACGTTATTGATAGAGCAGACAAATTATTAGGAGGTGTCGTGGAAGTAGTAGAGAATAACCAAAAACCTAGAACAGATTTAACATGTCCGTTCTGTAACAATTTGGTTTATGACAACAGACACGATAAGAAGTCCGATAAAAGTCCTGACTTTGTATGTTCAGGGCGTTCACCTGATGAATGTTCAGCACATACAGGTAAATGGCGTAAATCTTGGTGGCTAAACTCCAATGACTTACCAAAGGAATGGGGATTTGGTAGCTAAAAAGATTGACTACAAAAAGCAGGGGTCACGTAACAAACGCAAAGGCAGACGTAAGCAACTAGAAGCATTAAGACAGTTACAAATGCCAGAGCCAAAGTTACATCACCTGCGTGTACACGAAGAAGGTTGGAATGAAGCGTTCATTCGTGTTGAAGTCAAGGCAGGTAAACAAGTACAAACATTGTGGAATAGGTACATAAAAGCTAAAGAGCAAAATGATACTAACTTACCCAATGATGATAGACCATTTGTATTTGTTGCAAAACCTGACGGAACAAGCGAGGGGCTTGTGTGTTTTAATATTAAAGACTTAGATGAGTTCTGTGTTGCATACTCATTACATGTTAAAGGTATTAAATACAAAAAACCCAAATACCAAGAAGAAGAATGATAGAACTAATTATTGCATGTGCAGTAACTACTCCACTTACACCTGTAAATTTGGATAATTATGTTTTATGTTCTGATACGCGAGAAAAAGTAGAACACGTTATTGAGTGGTATCCCACTGTAGAAGAACACTTTGAAGTAGAAGATATATTGAAAGCTATGTTGATAATATATTGCGAAAGTTCAGGTAGAGAAACTGCAGTAGGTGTAAACACAAATGGTACAAAAGATGTAGGTTTGTGGCAATTCAATGACAATACTTGGGCTTGGCTTACACCTAAGCTCAAGATAACAAGTAATAGATATGACCCATACGTGTCAACCAAAGTAGCTAGTTGGTTAGTTTACAATGACGGGTGGCACCATTGGTCATCAAGTGAAAGGTGTTGGAATGAGTATTTTCTCAGACCCAAAAAAACTGCAAGATTGGGCTATTAGTTTAGCTAATGCGTGTGGTGGTTTTAAGTACACTAAAACTTTAGAAGTACAACCACCTAATGTTAACAAAGTAAATAAACTTCTTGATGAGTTTGTATTATCCTTTGACGCAACCATTGAAGCACGTGACAATGCAGAAGAAGAATAACTATACAAATAAGTTTGACATTGACCTTGCCAAAGGTATGCAAATGGAAGAAACTCTCAAAGAATTCTTTGAAGGTAAACGTATAGAAGTAAAATCAGAACGTCACATATGGGAAACTACAGGCAATCATTTTGTAGAATATGAGTGTCGTGGTAAACCTAGTGGCATAGCTGTAACAGAAGCAGAGTTTTGGGCATTGATGTTGATACGTGAAGATGAAACAATAGTAATGGTTTACATTGTACCTATTGAACGTATGAAAGCATTAGCCCGAAAACATTGGAATAACAAAACTATTGGTGGTGATGACAACGCAAGTAAAGGTGTCTTAGTACCAATAGAAGAAATAGGAGAATGCATATGAATGAAATATTACAGATAGTAATACTTACGTTAACTGCGTTTATTTTAGGAGTGACTTATGCCAAAAACTCATAGTCACAATCTTAAAACGTTAGTTACATTTTACGACCATAATGGTGCAAGTGACGAAAAACTGTGGTGTGAAACTTGTTGTAAAACAATATGGTATGACGAGATAGACCCACACAATATAGGAGAATACTAATGAACGATTACACATTTGAAATTGTATTTCGTAAAACAATCAAAGCAGATGACATGACAAAAGCACTTGACATACTGCAAGAGAAATACATGCGTAATGTAAATACATCTACTCTACACAAAGTAGAGCTAGTAAATAAGGAAGCGTCATGAAAATATACGAATTAGTTTATTTTGAGGACGGACAAAAATACAGTTGCTTTACTACTGATTTAGCTAAGTTAGAAGAAATGTCAAAGATGTGGACAGACAATGACATGGAAACTAAATACGATAGTATACGAGAAGTTACGTTTGATAGTCTTGAAGACATACTTAAATACATGAATGAACACATGGCTAAGTATGATAGTGGCACTCAAACAAATTCTTGGTTTAAAGCTAATAAACTAATATGACATTTATGAAAGAAGAATATAAACCTCTACCCTCTATTGTTTACTTAGCAGAAAGTACAATAGAGGGTTTTGGTATATTCGCACAAGACATAATACCTTACGATACAGTCATAGGTGTAACGCACGTAGCTCATGACAAGTTCAAACATGGGTGGGTACGCACACCATTAGGTGGTTTTTTAAACCATAGCGAGTTTCCTAACTGTAAATACAAATACGTAGATAGAGAAATCAAAGCTCTTGTAACTGATAAAGATATTATGCCCGAAGAAGAACTAACTGTTAAATACACTCTGTACGAAGTTCTTACAAGATGACGGACAATCTATCAGAAATGCGAGAAGTAGCTCTTAAAAGGGCTAATTACGCCTGTGAGTGGGCATACTGCACGGATAATAAATGGTTAGAGCTAGCACACATAAAAGGAATTGGTATGGGTGGTAGTAAGAAACGTAAGTTTGACCTAGATAATGTAGCTATTCTTTGTAAACATCATCACGATATCTATGACGGCAGACAAAGAGTTGGTACTAGCGTAGCGTATAGAGAACTACTAATGGGATATTTGCAAAGAGAACCTACTTCTTCTTTGTAGCTCTACTCTTTTGAACCTTTTTTAAATCTATATAACGACCCTGCTTATACGCTTTAGCAGTGTCTTTAATCTCTTTAGCAACAGATGATTTGCTATTCTTTTTATTTTTAAGATACTTGGCAGGTACGCCTTTTTCATATTTAACTTTTCTTTTTGGCACGTGAACCTTTTTTTATGTCATTATCTTGAGGGTGACCACCCCTAATAAAACTATTAACTCTCCCCATAGCCCAAGCAGCCATGGAAGCTGACTTACTACCTGATGATAAGTATGCTCCTTGCCCTCTCCTGTAAACTTGAGCAAGCTGTCCGTATGTGTACTTGGAGTTTTTTGCTTTATTTTGTAAAGTTTTTTTGGTACTAGCATTGATAGGTTTACGTGCAGGTTTTTTCTTACTCATTTTTTAATTTTCTTAATCTTACCATTTTTAGTTCTTGCAAACTTATGAGTTTTAGTTTCTCTAATAAGAGTTCCTGTATGTCTTTTACCACCCCAAACCCATGATACTTTAGCCATTAAGTTCCTACTTTTTTTTGTGCAGCTTTGTGTGCTTTTGTAAAAGTAGAACCACGTTGCATACTATTTACCATAAATTGCATGTGTTTTTTTGTATGATGTTTAGCATGTTTTTTTAATGCACCTTGTTGTCTTTTATTTAACTTAGATACATCAACACCTTTAACTTTCATTTATACCTCTTTCTATAGTATATTACCACTTTACTTTATGTGACCAATAACGTGCTGATAACTTATCGGGGCTTCTATCTTGTGCATTATGACGTGCGTAATAAGACTTCTTACGTGCTTTATCCTTTTTACTTTTAGGATTTTTACCTGCACCACGAACCCCTTGTTGACCAAATCTAATTAACTTTACAGTATCACCTTTTTTCGCAAGTACTGCGTGTGATTTAGTCTTATGTTTAGGTGTTCTCTTTGGTTTGTTGTAACCTGCAAAACGTTCTCCACGATAAACGATTGCCATAAGTTACTTCTTTACTTTTTTACGCTTTGAAGAATAGCGTTTTTTCTTACCAGTTTTATACATTGGCATATTAATCTCCGTATCTTTTACTTATAGAACTATACTTTTTCTTTAAAGGTCTCAACGCTGATAAGTAAGCGTCAGCTCTCATGCTTAACTCATTACTTAAACGTGCGTATCTTTTAGCTTGTCTTAAAGAACTTTCACGTGCTGTACCTGAAGCTAATAATTGTTTACTAGCTTTACGCATTTCGTCAGCAACACGTAATTCTTGGATAATCTTTTTTTTAGCTTTATCCTCGTTTTGCATTTTAGGTTTTTTTTGAGCCATTATTTACTAACTTGGTTGACGCTACCTTTAGTAATTTGCTTCTTAGCATATGTTTTTACAACAGCTAATGCGGCTCCACCACCTGCTAACGCAGCTAACTGAAGTGTTTCAGCTTCTACACCAACAAGAGGGGCTACTGTTAAAGCACCAATAAACGCTTCTACGAAGGTCCATGCGGTTCTCTCTAACATATCTTTAAGGTCTGCACTCATCTTATACTCCCATGCTTCATTCCAAGGTGTCCACCCAACGTCCTTCTTGAACGTGCCATCTTGGTTTCTTTTTCTTTTAAATCTAACAAACATTATCTATTATATTTATAAATTTTGTTTGCTTGAGTTCCGTAAATTTTACTTGCTTTTTTAACTTTAGGTTGCTTGCTTGCCCATTTAGTTATATCTACAACATCTTTGACGAGCATTGCTGTACCAACTCCAGGTATTAAACGTGATGCACCTTTAACTGCAACCTTTGCACCTCTAGTAATTAATGCTTTCTTTGCAGTTGCTGACATAGGTTTGCTTGCTTGTTTAATAAACTTCTGATTTAAAGGTGATGAAGTTCCTCTTTTATATTTAGGTTTAGGTTTACCTGTGTATTCATAATATTCTTTAATATATTTTTTACCTTTATATGTTTCTCTGTAAAAAGCACCTGTTGGTTTAAAATTTTTTAATATTTTTTGTTCTTTTACAGGCATTTGACTTGGAGCTACATAACCTTTTGGTGGAGCATATGGTTTTCTTACTGTATAATTTGGGTCTCCAACTTTAAAACCTTTTGCAACTGTAGTAGGCATTGGTTTACTTGCACCTGGAAGTTTACTAAATTTAGGTCCTTTATATTTAGACCTTGCTAACTCTGCAGGTGACGCTTTATATACTTTTAAATTTGTACGTTTAGCTAATTGCTGTTTATATATTTTCTTTGGCTTACCAGGTCTATTAACTTTAAAATCACTTTCACGAATGTTTTTATAAATGTATTCATTCATAGCCGCAACTTTAGGTTTGCTAGATACCTTGTATGTTTTCTTTTTCTTAGCCATTATATAATATTTCTGCCATCTATTTTAGCACCTAACTTTAAAACATTTCCATTAATCTCTTGTAATTTCTCTTGTACGTCATCTAACTGTACAGGTGTATTGTCAGATTGCTGTACACTATCTGTCAAGTTAATTTTAGAATACTCAATAGTTACAGGGTTTCCTATAAGTAATTGTTTTGCAATCTTGTTATATAGCTTGACATATGCTTTACCACTGCTGCCTATAAAACCATCTTCGCTTACATCAAGGTCTTGTTGTGTTTCACCAACTATAAGACAACCTGATGTATGTTCGTCTGTGTTACCTGCATGTATAAGGATATAAGTAAATCCAGGTACATCTTGTAAATGAAGCATACCATAGTGACTATTGCCATAACGCTTCTTATATTTTTCATGAAATCCACCAACTGTTCTAAACTTAACGTCATACGTACCCTCAGGTATACAAGTTTCATGCATAACCTTAACTTCTTGATATTGGTCTTCAAGCGTATAACACTCAAATAAACCATCAATAAATAGTAAACCATTTGTTGCGTCTCTACCGAACTGTGTTCGTACCACCTGTAGTTTCACTACTTATCTCCGCAACAACCGCTTCCGCAGCAATCCATATTATCTCCTAGTCTCTAAAACTGATTGTTAATAACCAAACAGCTAATGTAATTATAGTAGCAAGTCCTGTAATTTGTTGTGCAGAACCAGTAAGTGTAAGCGTAGCAATAACTAAACCAACCAAAGTCCAACTAAGGTTAAGTGTTTCTTTTATTGCTTTGACAAACCAGTTCCATAGCTTGTTAATCATAGACTTCTCCTAAATACAAAAGCCGCCATACTAGCTATTCTAGTCAGAATAACTGGCACTACAACTTCTTGTGCTTTTTCTCTTTGGTCATTAGTCATGTCATCTCCTATGTTACTTAGTGTTATACCTTCAAAATCTAAATCTACAAATGTTTCTATTGGATTTTCTAAGAATGCTTCGTATTGTACTTCTGTTACAACATCAGCAAGTGTGTAGTTTTCTACATCTGCATTTTCTACAGCACGTTCTACATATTCTTCTACAGCTTCAGCTACAACTTCATCTTCTTTAACTGCTTCAGCAATAATCTCAACATCATCTTCTTCTACTTGTAATACTTCTGCAACAACTGCAACTTGTTCTTCAGATAAATCTTGTACATTTTCTATTGCTTCTTCAACAACAGCTTGTACAACTTCTTGTACTTCTTCAGTAGCTTGGTCTAAATTTTGTACGCCAATATCGTTAACTTGTTCTATAACTTCTATAACTTCTTCAGTAGTAACTTCTTCTATAACAATGTCTTCAATAACTTCTTCAACTTCAGCAACTTTAACAGCTACTTCTTCTTCAGTAAGTTCTACAATTTTTTCCTTAACATCTTCCTGTATTGGCTCAACCAAAACTTCCTCTGTAATTTCTTGAATTTCTTCATCTAGTTCCTCCTCAACTATAATTACGACAACATCTTCTTCTATAACTTCTTCTTCTATAACAATTATTACTTCGTCTGGTATTTCAATAATAATTTCTTCAAAGTCAAATTCTTCTTCAAAGTCTTTAACATCAACTTCAATTTCCTCTTCAACAATATCTTCTTCCTTAATAGGTTCAAGTTCTTCCACTTCATCTTCAAGCTCCAGTTCAAGTACCATATCATCATCATTAAAAAACTCTTCTTCGGTATCGTATTGTTCTTCATCTTCTTCAATTATATCTTCTTCTATAACTTCTTCAGGTATGTCGCAATCACCACGTTCCAAAGCAACGTCAGTAATATAACAACCATAAAGCTCTTCATTCTTTTTCCTTTGATTATCTCTCTCTACAGTACCATCTTCTACTTCAGTTTCGGTGTATTCTAATGTGCTACCATCATCATTTACTACTACATATAGCGTAGTAGTGGTTGTAGGTGGTGGGGGAGGAGGAGGTGGAACAGTAGTTGTTGTTGTAGTTGTGGTAGTTGTGGTAGTACTAGAAGTAGTAGTTGTATCAGGTACAGTTGTTGTACTAGATGTAGTAGTAGTTGTAGTAGTTGATGTATCATTACAAGTTGTAGTAGGTGCAGACCAATTTTCTACACCAACAAAAGGTTCTTGATTAGGTATATTTACATTTGCTTGTACTGTTAAATCAGAATAACTATTATCAGTATCGTTATCTGACCTAATTTTTACTCTAAAGTTTCCATAGGGATTTTCAAAATATGTTTGTAAATCTTCTAAAGAAAATACATAATAGTTCCATACAAGATTATCTGTATGACCAAATGATGTAGATACACAATAGCTATTAGTAGTTACGTCATTATCTATGTCAAAAAATATTGTATACTTTTCTGCAGGACTATCTTCGAAACCATCAGAAGTATATATACCAATAGTTAAATCACCAGTAGATGGTTCAATTGTTACTGATTGATTATAAGGTGCTTGTGTTGGTACGTGGTCTGCCCATACAGGCATAGGTATTAATAAAAAAATAGCTAAGAGTATTCTTAGCATTACATTACAATCGCTGCAACAACTCCACCTAGTGCTACAAGTAGCGTTAGTACCTTATAAAACTCTGCCTTATCTAGCTTTGCATCTAGTTTTTCTTCTAATCT
>MDTG01404124.1_pt1 | contig 13307 bp, 14 predicted proteins | sample 811421 | NCBI WGS metagenome assembly MDTG01 (sample SAMN05326645, study PRJNA326480) | marine metagenome | isolation source: seawater | place: Pacific Ocean: South East | collected 2011 | reverse complement strand
TTAGAATCAGAAAAATCTATTAATGTTTTTTTTGTATATTCACTTACAATATTATTATTATTATTATTATTATTATTATTAATAATATCAAATTCTTTATCCAATTTAATTTCATAAATAAATTTTTTACATATTGGACATTTACTTCCACCAAAATTTATCCATTTTATTAAACATTTATAGCAAAAGTGGTGCATACAAGAACCAACACAACTATTTTGAATATTTTCAAAACATATAATACATTCCATTTTATAATACTATACAATTATTATTTATATTGTATTCTAAATCATCGTTTTCTAAAAAATTATTTTTAAATTTTTTTTCTATCATATATTGTTTTCTCTCATTAATAATAAATAAATTATTATTAATATCATTTAAATCTGTAATGCAAGATGCCTCTTTTTTTGTTGTTATATCTGATAAAGATGGGAGTGAATCTTTTTCGGATGACGGACTTTTATTTAATGTTGAACAACTTGCTTGTGGTGTTATATTTATTCCTGAAATTATATTATTTAATTCTTCTTTTTGTGTATCTAATTCTTCATTAACATCATGACAACTACTAATATATTGTCTAATATTATCTTCTTCGTCGTTTTCTAAAATAATATTATCATCTTCAATTGAATAATTGACATTATTTTTACTTTCTTCTAAATGAATATCGTTATTAATTTGCCCATAAAATAGTTTTGTTCTCAATGAAAATCGCGTTAAATATTTTTGATGAAAATTATTAAATATACATAAATATTGAATAAATAGATTAATATTATTTTTCATAGTTTCATTGTTAAATTTTAAGCTATTTACTAGATTATCTATATTTAAACCAGTTTTTTTTCTATTATTTTCTAATTAAAATTTATGTTCTCGTGTCATATATTCATTATTTAATATATCCAAAATTTGTATAATAGTATTATAAATTTCAATTATTGTTTCAAAATCATATTTAGTATTTACATCTAAATCCTTATAAACAGGATAATTTTTATTCAAAAATCCTGAAGTTATATTTCTATTAGTTACATTATCTTCCAAATATTTCAAAATATTTTTATACAATTTATAATAATTACAATACATATGATTATCTATCATGTTAAAAATTTCATAATTATTTTCAATCTCATAATTTATTAATTTGCTTTGAAAATGTAAAGAATCTAAGCCATTTTGAGTTTCATTAATATTATTACTTATAAGATCTTTGTAAATAATATTTAAAGTATTTATTTTATCGTTGAGAGATTTTAATAAATTTTCTACAGATTCTCTCAAATTTTTTATTTCATTAAAGTTTATTTTTAATTTATTTGATTCATCCATTATTAAGACTATATAATAATTGTCTAAAAAAAATTGATATTTACTTGTTATATTATATATAAGTTAAATATATAATATATAGAAAATATGATCACTATTTTGAATAGAATTTTTCCAGAAGATATTTCAAAAACTATATATAATTTTGTTATTCAAGATTATATAAAATATGTTATTATTGGGCAACTATTTACTAATTCTTTAATTATGGAAAAACATTATAATAATTTTAATACTATTATTAATAGAAAAAAAATGCATTATGATGTAGGTACAAATTATTTTGAAATTGTTAATGTTTGTAAATTTCTAAAATATATGAAAATTCACTTTATAGATAAAAAATTTTATAATTATCAACATTATATGAAATGCTTGATAGATGATTTTAAAAAAGTTGTATATTATTTAAGTGTAAATGAAAGCCATATTCCAATTAAAAATTATTTCAAAATAATATATAATGAAATTTGAATTAATAATTGATAGTTATTTAAAGAGTAATTATAGAGTTTAATATATGGATTATAATGATTTATATTGAAATAATGGGTGGATTAGGAAATCAATTATTTCAGATTTTTTGTGGAATAGCATATTCCTTTGAAAATAAAATTCCATTTAAAATAAATAACAATAAACCCGATAAAATTTCACCATTAGATAATAGTAGTTTAAGGCCAACATATTGGAATAATTTTTTAATTAATCTTTCAAAATTTACATACAATAATAATATTAATCTTCCAGTATATAGAGAGAAAACATTTTTTGAATATAATAAAATACCAGTTATTAATCAAGATTTTAAATTATGGGGATATTATCAAAGTTATAAATATTTCGAAAAGCAATATGAAAATATAATAAAAATAATTGGATTAAATGAGAGAAAGCAAATAATAAAAGAAAAATGTAGCAATTATTTTTCAAATAAAAACCCAATCTCTCTCCATTTTAGAATTGGAGATTATACTAAAAATCAACAAATGCATCCAATTTTGCCAATTGAATATTATATAAAATCTATTGAATTTTTAAAAAATAAAATTTCAGAATTTGAAAATACCAATTATATATTAATATTTGGAGAAGTAAATGACAAAGAAAAAATAGAACAACATATACAAAGAATTAATGTCGAGTTTCCTAATTTGGAAATTTTGATTTGTGATTATAACATAGAAGATTATGAACAAATGTTATTAATGTCTTTATGTCAACATAATATTATAGCAAATAGTAGTTTTAGTTGGTGGGGAGCATATTTTAATAATAATGAAAAAATTGTATGTTATCCTTCAGTATGGAATGGATCAACAAATGACACACAAGATTTATTTCCTGAAAATTGGAATCTAATAAATCTTTAAATAATTTATATTTAAAGATTTAATATTTAAATAATATTATTATTATATTTTTATTATATTAATGATAAAAGAATATAATAATAATGTTGAAAATAATGTTGAAAATAATATTGAAAATATTGTTTTTGTAATGCTATTAAATTATCAGGATTATATTATAGATAATATAAAAAATCTTATTAAATTTGGAAATAAAAATATAATAGTTATAACAGAACAAGAATTTGCAAAATTTTTTTTTGAATATAAAGATGTTAAATTAGTATTTGTAGAAAACTTTGATAAAAATTTTTCTAGAATTAAAAATAATTGTAAAAATACATTTAGGAATGGTTTTTGGCAAATGACATCATACAGATTTTATATTTTATATATAATCATGGAAAATTTAGATTTAAAAAATATAATACATCTTGAAAATGATGTATTACTTTTTGATAATATAAATAAAATTAAATTCCATACATATTCAAAAATTTTAATAACTATGGATTCAAAAAATAGATGTATTCCTGGTATAATGTTTATACCAAATTATAAATTACTTAAAGAATGTTGTAAGAATTTTAATCAATCATATAATGATATGCAAAATTTTGCACTATGTTATCATAAATTAAAAATATTGGATACATTACCAATTATATCTTCTGATTTAGAGTTTTCATTTAATGATATTAATAAAAATTTTGATTTTTATTATTGCATATTTGACGCTGCTGCAATTGGGCAATTTCTGGGAGGTATAGATCCAAGAAATAATCCAAATAATACTATTGGTTTTATAAATGAAACATGTATAGTTAATTATTCTAAATTTAAATTTATTTGGGAAAAAGATGAAAATAATAATTTAATTCCATATATTTTAATTAACTTAAAAAAAATAAGAATAATTAATTTACATATACATAGTAAAAACTTAAATATATATATATAATATTATATTATAAAATGAGTAATATAGAAGACACTATAGATTTTGAACATTTTGAAAAAAAAATTTATAATAATTTTTTCCATAAAAAAAATAGTAAAACTTCTCATGAAACATTATATACAAATAATTCAATATTAAGGTCAGGATATATAAAATCTCAAGCAGAAGAAGGTTATTATACACATATTAATTACAATACAATGAAAAAAGCATTAGAATTATTATATAATAATAAAAAAAATAATTTTTTTATAGTTGAAACAGGTTGTAGCACAACACATGGGACAAAAAGTACATTATTATGGGATTCTTATTCAACTATGTTTGGTGGTAATGTTATATCTGTTGATCTAAATACAAATGCAGTAAATATAGCAAATACACAAACAAGTAATAATACAACTGTTATAAATTCGAATAGTTTAGATTTTTTACCAACTATAAAAAATAATATAGATTTTTTATATCTAGATAGTTATGATTTAGATTTTAAAAATCCAATACCATCTGCCGAACATCATTTAAAAGAATTTAATTGTATTAAACATCTTCTACATAAAGGAAGTATTATTTTAATCGATGATACACCTCTAAATAAAAATTGGTTAGATGATGCAGAATATAATAATTTATATCATTATTTTACTAATGATAATAATAAATTAATTGGAAAAGGAAGTTATGTTAATCAAGAATTAGAAAAAATGGGAGCTAAATTAATTATGCATCAATATCAAAGTTTATGGCAAATTATTTAAATAATAATATATTATATAATGATTGAAAAAAATATTTTCCAATCATGGCATACTAAAACACTACATCCATTAGTTCAATCTAAAATAAATAATTTTAAACAAATGAATCTTGATTACACTTATTATTTATATGATGATAACGATATGGATTTATTTGTAAATAATAACTTTAAAGGCGAAATTTCAGAATGTTATAATAAATTAAACATAATTGTGGCTAAAGTTGATTTTTGGAGATATTTAATATTATATAAATATGGCGGTATATATCTTGATATAGATTCTTCTATTGAAAAACCTTTAAATGAATTAATAAATGACAATGACGATGCAATTATAACAGCCGAAGGTAATCCAAATTTATATGTTCAATATGCATTAGTATTTAAAAAAAACCATCCAATACTTGAACATACTATTAAATTAGTCTGTAATAATATTAAAAATAATAATTATCCAAATGACATACATAAAACAACAGGACCTAGTGTTTATTCACAAGCTATAAATGAAATACATAATAAATATTTCAATAATATATTAAAACATAATGAAATTAAATTCACTAGTGATATAATATATAAAGAAAAAGATATATCATATCGTTTATATGGTTTTGATTATAATGGTTATTTTAAATTTAAACATGAATACTGTTATCTATTATATAATAATAAATTACATTGGAGACAAGAAGAAAAAATAAAAAATTTATTAAAATAATAATTTAAACATATTTTTTATTAATTTAAATATGTTTAAAAGTTTTTCTAATGATAATGAAGATATATTAATTGAAAAAATTTTAAATGATATAAATTTTAAAAAAAATAAAATATATTTTGTAGAATTAGGAACTAATGGAGACTTAAAAACTAGTAATGTTTTATATTTTAAAGAAAATTATAATAGTCATGGCGTTGTTATAGATCATGATGAAGATTATTATTCGCATTTTCACGGCAAACCATTAATGAATATGAAACACGAATTTATAATTCCAGAAAATATAAATAAAATATTTGAAAAATATAATATTAATTATGATATAGATTTATTATCTATTCAAATAAATGGAATGGATTTTTGGATATTGTATTATTTAGATTTTAATTTATATAATGTAAAAATTATTTGTATAAATATTAATAATAAATTACCTAATAATAATGAAATTATTTATAAATATGATAAACATTTTATAAGAAATGATAACTATAATTATGGTTGCAATTGTTTTTCTCTATGTAAATTTTTAGAAAAAAAAAATTATTACAATATATATAATTCAAAAAATTGCTCTTTATTTTTACAAATAAATGAAAATACAAAAGAATATATTACTAATTTAAATAAAAATAATAATGAAAATAATAATGAAAATAATAATGAAAATATAGAAGAATTTATAAAAAATAATAAATGGATAATTAATTTAATAGATTAATATCATTTACAACCATCTTTTTTACTAAATCATTAAAATTGGTTTTTGGTAACCAATACAATTCATTTCTTACTTTTTGAGAATCTCCATATAATAAATCTACTTCTGCTGGTCTATAAAATCTTTTATTTATTTTTACAAGTATCTTTTTTTCATTTTCTTTATTTAAATAAAGAAATTTTTCATCGCTATCTTTCCCTTCCCAAAAACCTACAATATTTATATTTTTAAATGCTAATTCAACAAATTCACGTATTATATGTGTTTCATTTGATGATAGAACATAATCTCTTGGATCATTATTATAATCATTTCTAATAACATCTTGATTTAACATTTTCCAAACACCATCTATAAAATCCTCAGCATCACTCCAGTCTCGAGATGAATTTATATTACCTAGTTCAATTGGATTAAATTCCATATTATTATTTATACATTTATTAATTTCTGCTACTTTTTTTGTTATTTTTCTAGTTACAAATTCTTCACCTCTTCTTGTTCCTTCATGATTAAATAACCAACCCTGAACACAATACAAATTATAAGATTCTCTATATACTTTTATTATATGTCTTGAAGATACTTTACTCGCTCCATATGGGCTTCGTGGTTTTAATGGATGTAATTCATCTTGTGGTGAATAATTTACATTTCCAAATTCTTCACTCGAACCTGCTTGATATAATCTACAATTTGGACAAAATCTTTTTATACTATCTAAAATATTAATTATAGACATCGTATTTACAGAAAATGTTTGATAAGCAAAATCCCAACTACAACCAACATAACTTTGAGCGGCAAAATTAATAAAATATTTTGGCTTTATTTTACTAATTATATTACTAATACAATTATTATCTGTTAAATCAAAATTTATAATTTTAAATCTTTTATTATCTATATGTCTAATATTACAATGATTATATACACTTAATCTTCTAACACCTCCAAAAATATTTAAATTTGTATTATTTAATAAATATTCAACCATAAAACTACCATCTTGTCCAGTAACGCCTGTAATTATAACACTATCATTATTATTGACAATATTAATATCATCAATATTTAGTATATTCACAAAATCTATTTTTTTTAGTTTATCCATATTTATTATAATAAATAATTTATATTTATATTTATATTAATAATTATAATATTTATTATCTTAAATACCAATGATAACTTATAAAATCATAATTGTTTAATATATTATTTAAATTACCAGTATTTATCCAATTTAAGTTTCTTAATACAATTTTATCATAATGATATTTGATTAAATATGTAAAATATAACTCATTTTCAGCAGCACCACTTGTATCAAAATTATCTGATGTAATTAATTTTAAATATAAATTATAAAAAGTATCTTCATTATTATGAAATTTTTCAACAAAATTAATTAATTCATTAACTATTTGTTTATTAAACATTGTATGATGAGAAATACCAGATAATGGATGTATTTTTTTTAATTCTGGGTGTAATTTATTCATATGAATAAAATATGGTATATGATATTCTGTACCGGTTGTCAAAATATATTTATTATCATCTGTTATAAAATTAAGTGGTTTTAAAAATAATGTATCACAATCAATAACTAAATAATTATCTAAAATACCATCTATTGTATTACCAGCATATAATTTTAGTAATTGTTGTAAATACCACCCACATCTTTTTCTTTTACCAATATATTTTTCAACTGTATTTATATTAAATTCAAATTTTTTTTCATCAATAATTATTGCTCCATCTACATCTACACTTGGATCACTACATATCAAATATATATTTCTATAATTTAGTATGTTTTTTTTTGAATATTCAACATTCATTTTTGCAATTTTACTATCATTTGGACCAACACATATTACAATATCAAATAAATTCAAAGACATATATCTATATCTATATCTATATCTATATTATAAATATATATTTAAATAAATTTTATAATTAAATATAAATGAAGGTAATATTTACTCCCAGAGGAAGATTAGGAAATGCAATATTTAGATATATGGCATGTGCAATTATTTGTATTAAATATGATGCAGAATATACAACTTTAAAAAAATACTCTAATGCCATAATTAATGATATAAATTTTATAAAAATTATAGAATATATTGATAAAAATATTGATATTAATTTATCAGATTTAAATTATTTGTTAAATGATTTTTATCAACATGATAAAATATATATAAAATATAAAAAAGAAATAATTGATTTTATAAATAATAACCCAGATCATTATATTATAACAGATGGTGTAACAGCCGGAGATGGAAATTTACAGAATTTTAATGTAAAGAATCTTATAACTACACCAACAAATTTTAATAAATATTATGATATAGTATTCCATATACGTTTAGATGATCATATTAAGGCTAATATACATTTTGATAATAAATTTATATTAAACTTAATTGATAATATAAATTTTAATGAATATGATTATTCAAATATATGTATTGTATGTCAAAAACCCAATTCTGATTATGAAAATAATTATATAAATGATATATTAAATAAATTAAAATCTAAATTAATAAATATTAATATTAATGTAGAATCAAATGATATGATTACTGATTTTAATATAATTAAAAATTGTAAAGTTCTTATTTCATCTATAAGTACATTGTGTTGGGCTGCTAGTTTTTTTTCAACAACAATAAAAAAATGTTATATGCCAAAATTAATAAAAGAAAAAACTTATTCATATTGCAGTTTTAAAACATTTATAGAAAATACTGAATTTTATGAAATTAAATAATTAAATTTATACCAAAATAATTTAAATGTTAATTTATATATTATTAATAATGGTTGACTTTTTACAAGGTGATAAATTTAAATTATTAGCTAACAATAAAAATATATTTTATTATCACACCCATGATGTTAATGATTTTTTTAATTCTATTAATTTTACACACGATTTTATTTTAATTTCACATAATAGTGATGGAAGAGTCACTGATAATCCTGGACCAACTAATATGGGTCATTATCCTATAAATGGCAAATCAGCTGATGCAGATGTTAAAAAAATACCAAAAAATTTAAAAAAATGGTTTGCACAGAATGTAGATTTTATTTCTCCATTAATTGAATCTATACCAATTGGATTAGAAAATTCATATGTTTTACCTAATTTAAAAAAACGTGAAAAATTATTTAATATCATTAATAAAGATAAAAATTTTATAAATTTAATATATTTAAATTGTAATACAGCAACTAATCCAAATACAAGAAATTATATATATAAAATTTGCCAAAATAAAAATTATATAACATCACATATTGGAAAAAATGGATATAATTATGATGATTATTTGAATAATTTATATAATCATAAATTTATGATTTGTCCAGAAGGAAATGGTATCGATGTACATCAACCCTGGGAGTCATTATATTTGGGAGTTATTCCTATACAAGTCAAAAATATTAATAATAGTAATTGGAGAGATTTACCTATATGTTTTATTGACACTTGGGACGAGTTAACAAACGAAGAATATTTTATAAAAGAATATGATAGAATAACTAATACAGAATTTAATATGAATAAATTAAACATGAAATATTGGAATAGTAAAATATTAAATAGTATTTAAATATATAATTCTAATATTATATCAATGAAAACATTTACAGAAACAGAAATAAATAAAATTTATAACGAAAAAATAAAAAAAAATGAAAATTATTTTAATAGAGGATTAATTAAATGTCCTGTTAGAGGATGGAATTATAGTTGGAAGAATAAAGATGCGCCTAGATGTTTTTGTATTATGGATTTTATTCAATGGATAAATAAATATAATATTCAAAACGTTAAAATATTAAATATAACAGATAATAATGACCCTGAATTAGAATTTATTTCTTCAAAAAAAACCAATTTGTATAAATATAATAGTGAATTAAATGAAAATGATTTACATATTACTAATTTTGATAAATGTGATTTTTTTATATTTAATCAAACCATTGAACATTTATACAATCCTTTTATCGCTTTAAAAAATATATATAATAGCATTAATAATAATGGTTATATATTTACATCTGTTCCGTCAATGTGTATTCCACATAATACCCCCATACATTTTGGAAATTACACACCAACCGGATTAGCAATGCTCTTTTTATCTGTTGGATTTGAAATTTTAGAAATTGGATTTTGGGGAAATAGAAATTATATTATAAATTCATTTGGAATAAATCATGATTTTCCAGATATTTATAAATGCAATACGTTTAATGAAGAAAAAAATGTATGTGGTACATGGATTTTGGCTAAAAAAGTAATTTAAACTATATTTATATGTTTATAATTATAAATATATAAATATAATAATAACAAATACAACAATGACTATTGCAATAATAGGAGGAGGAATATTTGGACTATCTTTAGCTATATTTTTTAGAAAAAAAAATATAGATGTAATAGTATTTGAAGAATGTAATGATATTTTATTAAATGCTTCATTAAATAATCATAATAGAATACATTTTGGATTTCATTATCCTCGAAGTGAAAAAACATGCGAACAGTGTTTATCGAGTCATAATTGTTTTTTTTCATATTTTAAAGATGCCATAATTAATAATTTTTCTAATTATTATTTAATTGAAAAAACAAGTAAAATAAACTCTAAACAATATGAAAGTTTTTGTAATAATATGAGTTTAAAATATACAAAAAATTACCCCGATAATGATATTATTGATATATCTTTTATTGAAAATTCTTATTTAACAGAAGAACCTATTTTTGATTATAATATACTTAAAGATATTATAAAGAATTATATAAAACAATATAATATAACAATTGAATTAAATACTAAAATAAATTGTATTGATCAACTTAAAGATTATAAATATATCATAAATACTACATATTATAATCTAAACCATATAAAAGATATTTTTAAATTACCTAAAATAAAATTAAAATTACAAGATGTAATTATTCCTATTTTTGAATGGAATTATGAAAAAATTGGTTTAACAATTATGGATGGAAATTTTTGTTCAATTATGCCAAAAGGTAATGAAACAAATATGTTTTTATTATATCATGTTAAATATTCTGTTATAAAATCAACAGAAAGTTATTATATCCCAGAAGAATGGCATAATGATAAAATTGATATTAATAAATTAATTGAAAAAATATATATTGAATCTAAAAAATATTATCCATTTTTAAATAATGTTAAAAAAATAAGTTATTGGAGAACATATCGAGCTATTCCAATAAATATTGATGATGCAAGAGAAAGCTCTATATATATAGATGATTATCAGGATAAAAAAATTGTTTCAGTACTATCTGGTAAAATAACTACATCTATTTTATCTGCTCAAATGATTTATGAAAAATTAAATATATTCGATAATATATAATATATTATATGCAATTTTATAATTTGAGATTAATTCTTCATTTTTATATAAATTGTTTATCCAATAATCAAATAAATTATTTAGAGGATTACTTCCTATTATATTAAATTTAATATTTTTTTCATTATTATTAAAAATTATATTATTTTTAAAATCGGATACTATGTGATTTATTATATCTGTAATATTTATATAATTCAAAATTATTTTATTATAAACATTCATATCATCATATATAATTTCAATATTATTATTATTAAATTTAATTATTCGTTCTTTAATAACTGTTTCAGTTGAAATAATTAAATTTATAATTATATTTTCTAATTTAAAATTTAATATAATATTATTTAAATTTTCTAATTTATTAATAAATATTAATTCCCTATTTGGAAATAAAAAATTTATTATACATATTAAATGTACAAATATTTCTAAATAAATATTACTGTTTTTTGGTATAGTATATGTATTTGTCCAAGTAAATGTTATATAATTAATATTATTAACTATATTTAATAATTTCTTTAACTCCAATAAATTATCGTTAAATAGAAAAGTATGACCAACTAAAATATTATTTAAAATATTATAATTTAATTTTTTACTCATATTATAAACTTTTTTACATTCTTTAATATTTAAACATATTGGTTTTTCGGTTAAAATTTTTATATTATATTTCATTGCTTTTATTATAATATTTTTATGCGTATGTGTTGGTGTTACAATTATAACACCATCTAATTTTTCTTTTTTAAACATTTCATTATAATCCAAATATTTATTACATTCCAGATAATTATATTTATTCATTGTATTAATAGATTTGCAACAAATACATATTAAATTATGTTTACTCTTTTTTAATATTTCTATATAATTTTTTCCCCAATAACCTAATCCTATTATTGAAATATTATATATATCCATTTATTATTAAATATTTATTATTTAATATATTTAAATATTATTTGAATAAATTAAATAATGACTATTCCAAAAATTATTCATCAATTATGGATTGGTCCTAAAGCCAGACCCTCTAAGTTTATGCAAACATGGAAAGATAAACATCCTGATTTTGAGTATATAATGTGGAATGAAGAAGAAATTAAAAAAAGAGGTTTAGTATTAGAATGTATATCTAAAATAAACGAAATTGAAGAAATTAATGGTAAAGCAGATATTATAAGATGGGAAATATTATATCAGTATGGAGGATTATTTGTTGATGCAGATTCTATATGTATTGAACCTATAAATTATTTAATGGATCAAAATAAACCATTTTGTGGTTATGAAAATGAAAATGTAAGACAAGGATTAGTTGCAACAGGTACAATGGCTTTTTCTAAAAATCATCCATTAACATCTGGAGCAATCGGTTATATTAAATCAAACGAAGTTAGTAGGGCAAAAACTGGTAAAATGGCATGGCGTACAGTAGGTCCAGAATTATTAACTAAACTACTTCAAACTAAATTATATAATGATGTTATGATTCTTCCTAGTTATTATTTTTTACCTAAACATGCAACTGGTCTCCAATATATGGGGCATTCTATTGTTTATACATATCAGGAATGGGGATCGACAAAACAAAATTATGAAATAATGAATAATATTGAACTAGAAGATATTTATAAAACTCCGAAAGAATGGGTATCTGTTTTAATAAGTAGTTTTAATACAAATCATAAATATATAGTCGAATGTCTTGAATCTATTAAACAACAAAATGGACATTTTGGAATAGAAATAATTTGGATTAATGATGGTTCATATGAATTAAGTAGTAAATTATTAGAAAAAACATTAGATGAATTCAAAAAAAAAGTAAGATTTATAAATATAATTTATAAAAAATGGGAAAAAAATATGGGAATTGGATATAGTTTGAATAAAGGAGTAGAACTATGTTCTAATGATATAATTATCAAAGTTGATAGTGATGATATTTCAGTTCCAGATCGTTTTATTAAATTAAT
>MDTG01082321.1_pt1 | contig 13308 bp, 9 predicted proteins | sample 811421 | NCBI WGS metagenome assembly MDTG01 (sample SAMN05326645, study PRJNA326480) | marine metagenome | isolation source: seawater | place: Pacific Ocean: South East | collected 2011 | reverse complement strand
GGCATCTTTTTGGGGAGATCTACCAAGCTATGAGTCTCAAAAATCTGTATTCTCCCTATCATTCGGCCTTTTAGGCCTGTTTCATTAGCAATTGCCCCTACTAAGTTTCCTGGCTTCACCCTGTCTCTGTGACCTACTTCTACACGAAAACGTTCCATTCCTTCGGGCAACGACTTTATTTGAGTTTTTTTCTTACCCCTTCCACTGTCGGTTTCGGAAGATTTATAGGATTTCGCAATGGGGGAGGGTGCCGCAAAATTGCGAGCCTTTCGGCCTCGCTCTTGTTGTTTTCCGTTATCGGTTTCGCGTGACTTGGGAGGCTTCTCTTTTCGACCAGGAACCAGTTTACGGCGTTTCTGCAATCTCAATGGTTCAACCCCCTCGTCTAACATATGTGTCAGGGCTGCAGCTACATCGATGGAGGGTAGGGCGCTCTCCGAAATAAATTTTTCCATTAAAGACCTATAGGAAGATAAATCACTTCCACTAACGGTTGCCGAGATAGTTTGAGTGAACCGGTCTATGCGTCGTTGTTGCATTTCTTCATGAGAAGGCAGTAGAAGCTCCGAAATCTTTAGTCTCAAAACTCTTTCAAGAGTCTTAACAAATCGACGCTCACGATGAGTAATAATAAGCAGCGCCTCTCCACTTCTTCCGGCACGACCTGTTCTGCCAATGCGGTGAATGTATGACTCTACGTCTTGAGGAGCATCAAAATTAATCACATGGCTTATACGATCAATATCCAAACCTCTAGCGGCTACGTCCGTAGCAATTAAAATATTAATCCGGCCACGTTTTAATTGATCTACAGTCTGTTCCCGACGGCGTTGGGCCATATCACCGCTTAAAGCCGCACTACTATAACCCCTAGATTCTAGTTTGTCGGACAGTTCTGTCGTCATTTGTCGCGTGCGAACAAAAACTAAGACCGCTTCCGTATGTTCCGCTTCAAGAAACCTAATTATTGCCTCAAGCTTCTGGTCTTTTCCATTAGCTATCCAGTAACGCTGGTTAACGGTTTCAGCGGCAGTATGACGTGCCTCGATTACAATTCGCTCGGGGTCACGTAAATGACGATTAGCAATATGCTGAATCTGTTTCGGCATTGTTGCTGAAAAGAGGCATGTCTGTCGCTCGTCTGGCGTATGTTGTAAAATCCACTCCACATCGTCAACAAAGCCCATACGCAACATCTCATCTGCCTCGTCTAGAACCATAAACCGTAGTTTATCAATACGCAGTGTCTTTCTGCGAATATGGTCCATCACGCGACCCGGGGTGCCTACAACGACGTGTGGTCCCCGTTTGAGCGCCCGGAGCTGTATATCATATGCTTGCCCACCGTAGATAGAAACAACCCGAAACCCTTTAATGCCGGCCGCATATCGGGAGAAAGAAGCAGAAACCTGTATAGCAAGCTCACGTGTCGGGGTAAGAACCAAAGTTTGAACGCTATTTCCACTACGATCCAAACGAGCCAGTATTGGCAAAGCAAAGGCAGCTGTTTTCCCCGTCCCTGTCTGTGCTTGACCGAGTACGTCCCTTCCTTTTAAAAGCAACGGAATTGTCTTGGATTGTATCGGGGTTGGGTGATGATATTTCAGTTCGTCCAATGTCTTACTAATATCGGAAGACAAATCTAGTGCCGAGAAATTCAACACATGGCCTTCAGCCATCATGACTAACTTTCTCAAGTCTGCATCGAGCAAAAACGGGCTGCAGTAAATCCAAATTCGCAACCTGCCTCACTTTGCATTTCTTGTAATAGGTGTATAACAGATGATTAAAAAGGTACGTGAGGTGCAAAAAAACAGCAACAATCAAGATATCCATGTCGCTGACATAGGTAATTTTATTCTCCAAAGCTTGAGTGGTTTTGAGCGACTTCGATCCCCTTCATCTTGTTATTACAAACCGACGAATTGATGTTTGATTAAACAGCTGCACCCTAAAAAAGTATACTCCACTAGCAAGAATGGAGGTGTTATACGCGATGTCGGATTTTCCAATTTCGAAAAAACGATCGGCAATTATGTCAATACGTTGGCCCAAAGCGTTATATAATTCCAAACGAACATTAGTCGCCTCAGGTAGATTAAAACCAACAACGACACTGCCATTGGAGGGGTTTGGATACACATTAAATAAGCTCGCTTTAGACTTAACTGTTGGTTGGTTTTTTATACTCGTCGCTGGCTCATGAAGCACGCCCGAACCATGAAAATCTATCCAATTCAAATTGAAAAGACTTTGGCCATCATCTGCCACCCGAACAAACATCAAGAATAATTCGTGGGTCCCTCCAGGGTTTGAGATGGACATACCAACGTTTTTATATTTCTGCCATTCCCCTGTATTTACAACGCGTACCCTTCCAAGCAACGGACCGTCCTCTTCGTCAATTCGTACCTCGATGAATCCACCAGATGTCGGGGAAGCAACCCTGAAAGTTAGCGAATCTATTCCCGCCAAGTTAATTGGAGAAAAGGTGATGAAATCTCGATGCTCGATCCAACCTATATTTTGTCCCCCGCCCAACGCGTCTCCTGTGTCTTGTAACCTAACTCCCCGTTGTCGAACAAAATGCTCCGCTTCCTTACGAAGAGGTTGTAACACAAGGCCTGTAGATTCTGTTAATGGATCAACTCCCAATGCACCTTCGTCCGTGTATTGAGCCTCAATGGTGTAAAATAAATTATCCGCATCACTACCGTGTCCAGAAATAATGTCAATCATCCCTTCGCAGCTTCCGTATTGCTCCTGTGGATGACTATGGTCGTCGTGCCCCACAAAGGCTTGTACTCTAACGCGAGTACAGTTAATTGATTCATCCTCATTATCTACAACCTCCACTCTGAAGGGAACCTTCGTGCCCCAATCAAAAAAACCTCCATTAGGGGGCCATAGTAGACGAATTTCAGGTCGAGTATTTCCTACAGAGATAAATTCTTGGATGGAGTCAGCCAACCCATTTTGATCCGTAACTTTCAATGTTACCGTAAAATTCCCACGCTGTTTGAAAGTGTAATTTATGGTTTTCTCATTACTATCAATTTCACCATCACTATCAAAATCCCAAGCGTATGTCAACGTCGATTCAGGGTCCAAATCATACGATTCAGCACCATCAAAAAAAACACTTAGTGGGACCGCACCGTCCGAAGCACTCGTATTTATACGAGCAACTGGAGGTCGCGTGCCACGGGCATATTCTACACGTACAAGCTGAGCATCCCTATTATCACCCCAAAAACCTTCTCCCCATTCTAAAATGTATAACGCACCATCCGGTCCGATTTTCATATCTATAGGACGGCTGAATTCTATCCCAGATAAAAATGGATCAATTTGTAAGAGCTCACCCGATTCATCAAAGTGTACGACACGCAACCAATTACGTACCCAATCGTAGATTATCAGCGTCTCGTCATAGTATGGAGGTAGGGCGGTTGCTGATGCTCCAGAGAAATGATAAACAGGACCCGCCATAGCCGTTCGGCCACTCGCATTTCCTAGCGCTGGAAAATCTTCTGCCAAGCCATAAGGATACCATATCCACGCGGGTTCAGCAGGTGGTAGCCATGTAGATCCTATATTATTGGGTGAATTATTTGTTAGCTCGCCGCAATTAAATTTCGGTCCACTGATACCTGACTCATCTTCAACAAATTTAAAGTCCACGTAAGGCTTATTATCCCCAATACAATAAGGCCAACCAAAATTACCTCCCGTTAACGTACGGTTCCATTCATCTAATCCTTTCGGGCCTCGACCAACACTACTGGCACCGGCATCAGGGCCAACATCGCCCCAGTAAAGCCAACCCCGTTTACTATCAACGGAGATCCTAAATGGGTTGCGGACGCCCATAACAAAAATCTCAGGTAAACCCTTTTCAGGAGATGAGCTAAAGAGATTGCCTCCGGGATTAGTGTAACTTCCGTCCGAGTTTGGGATTATACGTAAAATTTTTCCTCGTAGATCTTGCGTGTTAGCAGAAGTACGTTGGGCATCCCATGCCGAGCGCCCAACTCGTTCATCGATAGGGGTATAGCCACCAGACGAAAATGGGTTTGTATTATCCCCTACGGCTATATACAGTGCCCCGTTCAAATCAAACGATAGCGCACCGCCGGAGTGACAACATTCGTTTCGCTGTGTAGGTATTTTCAATAAAATTTTTTCGGAGAGAAGATCTATTGCTCCTCCCATAATTGTAAACCGTGACACCCTCTGCCCGGCAGTTGTTTCACTAGGCGAATAGAACAAATAAACCCAATTATTTTTTGAAAAATTTGGATCTAGTGCAATACCTAGCAGGCCGTCTTCAAATTCGGTTGTAACGGCCAATTCACCTGCAGTAGAAATTAAGCCCAAGTCGGGATGGTATATTTTTATTTTTCCACCGCGTTCGACATAGAATACTCTACCATCTGGAGCTATATCTAATGCGATAGGGTTAGAGGGGGTTTCGTCAAGAACGACCTTCTCATAATTTGTACTCTTTGAGGCTCCGCAGTCTCCTTCGCTAACACCTGCAGCGTATTGAATCCCACCCAACAGATGTCTGAGAAACATCGGGGCCACATAACTTTCTTCTGTATGACCAAGACCAGTATACCACGCCCGACCTCCGTCGAAATCATGGCACCATGCTATTGGATGATCAATGCCTTGAGTACCCCCGTCGTAACTTTCCTCATCCAAGACGGCCAAAACATGAACTCGACCTCGCGGATTTGAACTATAATTATACCATTCATCAGTATGCCTCCAACGACGTGGAAGAAATTCCGTCGCGGGATGAATCGCGTCTATCACCCGAATTTCCGCCGGTTGAATTGACGGATGACTATCAAAATAAGCTCCTACTAAGCGGCCGTACCAGGACCAATCATATTCGGTATCCGCCGCCGAATGTATCCCTACAAAACCACCCCCACCTTGTATAAAATGCTTAAAGGATTTTTCTTGACCCGAATTCAGTACGTCACCCGTAGTATTCAAAAATACAACCGCTTGATAATGTTTTAGACTTTCTTCATTAAACACATTCGGATCTTCTGTCGCTTCAACGTTAAATCCATTTTTACCGCCTAATAGCTTTATGGACTCTATTCCTTTTTCGATGGAGCCATGTCTATATCCCATGGTCCGAGAAAAGACTAAAACGTCGACGCTGTCATCATGAGCAAACACACTTGAGACATCCAGGATTTGGAAACATGATATGTACGCAAAATAATAGATGAGAAAAAGTGAACACCGAGACACGATTTAAATACTACCCTTTCTAAAACTGTTGGTAAACGAAACAATCCTTCATAATATAACTATTTAGTATAATTTTCCCTTCTTATTTACTAGGTAAGCTACGGAGGAATGCCATGCCTGCTTTAAGACCGAAAGTGTTACTTGCCTGTGATGAGAATGTTCGCAAGAATTACCTGCCACCCAAAGAAATAGCACGATTAGAAAGCATCGCCGACTGGGAGTGGTTTCCTTGTGAGGGTGGCGGCATCTACGAGATTCCAAATGATCCTGAAAAATCCAGCGCTATAAATAAACATCTTAAAGACAAAGACGCCTTGATTGTATGCCATGGTGCTCCTCGCATCGATGAAAATATTTTACAAAAAGCAGCAAAGCTTCGTTTCATTGGGGAATTGGAAGGTGATCGTTTTGCCGTAAGAGTTGATTTAGATGCTGCATGGAAACAAAACGTTAAAACGGTCGACACGACCAACGGCTCTTCATATCCGGTTGCAGAATGGGCGTTAGCCTTGATTTTGATCTGTCTGCGAAATGGTGGGGCTCATTTTCGTCGACTACTCGAAGGTAAAACCACCCGGGACCCTGAGATAGTAAAACGAATGAGCGGAATGTTAGAAGGTAAGCGTGTCGGTTTAATTGGCGGTGGGCACATGGCAAGGAGGCTAATAAAATTACTCCGTCCATTTGAAGGAGAGATTTGGGTACATGACCCATACTTGCCGTCAGAATTAGCGGAGGCGATGGGCTTCGTACAGACCTCGCTAAATAATATTTTTTCCCGGTGCGATGTAATTGTTTGTCTGACACCTCTTACTCCAGGGACAAGAGGACTGATTGGAGAAGATGAATTTCGTCTGTTACGGTCGGGTAGCATTTTTGTAAATGTTTCCAGAGGAGCCGTTGTAGATTCGACTGCCTTAATAGAGCGTCTTGGCTCTGGGGATATCGTAGCCGGTATCGAGGCATTTGACCCAGAGCCAATACCGAACAACAGTGCGATTTTAAAACTGGACAATGTATTTGTAAGCCCGCACATTGGATGGATCACTGGGTCTGATCACCCACATTTCTTCTCGTTAATGGTAGATGAATTAGAGCGATTTATTGAAGGGCATGAATTGTATTTTGAGCTAACTCCAAGGGTCCAAAAAAATAGATTAGGAACAAATACGGCCTCTTAAAAATAGCTGCCAAAACTTTCCCCTTGGGTAAATAATGAATGGTCTTTAGATCAATTAACTCTGTCATTACAGACTAGAGAAAACAAAGGATTGTATTGACATTTAGTTCCCAAAAAAGTCTAGGACATTTTCAATGGTACTGGATTCTGTACGGTACATTTCTGTGTAAGTACAATTTGTACAGGTGATAGTCGTAAATTTTTTATTTTGTATATTGAAAAATTTCGTCCAAAAACTTCCGGTAGTAGCAATTTGATCTTCCTCAAACTCATCATTATCGCATTTTATGCATTTCCATTGATCGTGTTTCATAAAAAGCTATCCTCTTTTCATTCCCAAAAAGTTTTGTTGCTAAATTATATCAAAATTTTTTAGTTTCCCTATCAGTTTTTTCTCTCAAGACAGGTGACACGAAATTGTCAAACAATTCTTCACTCGATCCACGTCTCCATGTGCCTTACTCAATAGAGACTGGTATTCCTAAGGGCGGCAACACAGAGATAACTGGTTATTTAGACTCATTACGGGCACAGGGTTTCTGCGCAATTGAGGGCGTAATACCCAGAGAAAAAGTAGAAGAGGTTCGCGAAAGTGTTTTACTGGGCCGACGTTTACTTGAACAAGACCGGCAAATTGAAAAGCAAAAGCGTGTTGAACTGGAGAAAGAGCGACTGGGCCGAGATGGAAAGAGTGCCATAGAGATCGCCGAACCGGTACGGCCGCCGGTAGCACCAGACGCCGAACTCTGCGATATCTCCCGCAATGAAACCTTTGCAAAGTATCTAGCAGAAAGTAGAGTGCTACGCGTTGCAAAGGCTATTATGGACCCCCACGTTAGAATATTACAAACGGAAGTAAATAAATCCTCTCGGCCAGCCGAAAAGCCAATCACTGAAGAGCAAAAAAATCGCCGTGTTTGGCATTCCGACTGGCCGCATGACCTAAGCGCTTATGGACCAACCGAAGACGAGCCATGGAACCATTGCGGAGCTATAGCTCAGCCGTTTCCTGATGTTTGTATGGCGCTTTCAACGATTTGGTATTTAGGTCCCGAGGATGTCTCCTCGTATAATGGTGGCACTTGGGTCGTACCTGGGTCACACAAAGACCCACGTAATCCAAGGGGGCCCGATGACGGCATTGATGACCGAGCACCAATTCCGGGAGAGTTTCAGATTTCGGTGCCAGCCGGATCCGTTTTTATACAGGACACTAGGATTTGGCATTCAAACGCGTTAAATCAGAGCGACCACGAGCGCACAGCCGTCGTAGTTCGATACGGACCCTGGTGGCTATCAGGAAACGAGTTCGGAAATCTACATTCGGGTGGAAAAACGATAAATACATATGTGCCAAAAGACGTTTTTGAACGATTTTCACCGGACGTTCAATTATTGTATAGACATCTAGCTGCAGGTGTTGAAGACGTGCTACAGCCTGAGAACCAAAGAAAAGCCATGCGGGCTCGATTTCTTGACCAGCCCCATCTGCGAAATCCCGATAGAATAGCCAACAATGACCACATTATTGTTGGGGCAATGACGGCCGAAGAATGGCGAACAAATCAAGAAAGCCTCTAAGCATAATTTTCTATATGCGTTTCTTTGTAAGGCTTTGAATTACACGTAGTATTAAAAACCAGGGGCTCCGTATTTTAGGATTCCTTTTTTCTTATATTCATCATTAGGGATCATCCACGAATCAAGACCTAACAACTTTCTTCCTAATTCCGTAAGCTCTGTAGTGATTCCATTTTTTTGTTCCCAGTTCCTTGGATCTCCTGGAAACGCTTCACCTTTTGGCGCAAGGTGGTTTCGCCATGCTTGCACACGCCATTTCTTCAGCTTTGAATCATCTTCTTGAGCCGGTGCCATAGATAGATACTGTACCAATCGCGGTACATTGGACCTATTAACAGCCGTGCCGTGTGGAAGCAAACTGTTCCAAATTAGGAGATCCCCCTTTTTTACAGGAATTTCTACAACCTCCAGGCCATTTAAGTCTGGCCTAAAAGGATTTCGAGATTGGGGCTGAGTCTTTATCCATTCCTCTAATCGATTCGGCATACCCGGCACACACTGAAATCCTCCCCCTCCAACATCGCAATCAGTTAACGCGACAAAGCCCTGTAAACTAAATGGCAATGGATGGGCGGAAGTATCCACATCCCAATGCACAAAACCACCAAAATCTCCCTTTACTACTTTAGGTAGATTTAGGTTGCAACGATCAATGCTAACCCACAGCGCTTCGTGTTCCCATAGTTTCGCGAAGACCGCGTAAATTTCGGGCCTTTGGCGTAATGCCCACATCGATGGATGGTGGTAAAGTTCGACCATGCCCGACCCATTTAATTCAGGTAATCCGTTTTTTGGGGTAACAATAGAAGACCATGTTAACGAGTCATCTAATTCAACCCCACAGAACGTTTCTATCCCTACACAAACGGCGTCAACAAGACATTCAGAAATTATTTTGGGAACGACGACGTAACCTTGGGATCGAAAAAATTCTATATCAACCATTATGATCACATGAAGAAGACCGATCACATCCGTCAAAACTTAAACGGGGCCAACTCGTATGAGGCCAATCCGTAAAACCTTGGCCAATGTAATGGTTTGCGATCACATGCCGAAAAGATTCGGTATTGGCAACTGGGCCACCGCGATGCACTAGTTTACCATCGAAAAAAACTACATCACCTTGCTTCGCTCGGACAGGAGTTTCCGGCAAATCGTTCCTATGGAACAATTCATCAACTGCCGCATTATAGTCCCAATCAAAAAACTCGCCACTCGTGTCAAAGTCGGCGTTAGTAAGCAAACGTCCTCGGTGAGACTTGGATTGAACCCAAATTGTACCATTCTCCTCATCCACGTCCATCAATGCAACCCAAGCAGAAATGCATCCCGGCAAGTAAAATTGATCTTGATGTCGACCTTGTTCGGATCCCTTCCAAAAATACATGGTCTGGATACCCTCGGGCTCATCATCCAAACACAGACGAAGTGCGTGATAAAGTGGGGGAGCAATCAGCCACTGCCTGGCCTTCTGATCATAATGATGCTGATTATGTGTGCGATGCCATTCATCCGATGCGCGTTGTTCAAAACCGTCAAGTAAAATCTTACCTTTTTGAAGATCCAGCATATATTCGATAAAGTCACAACATTGATGATCGCTAAAAATTCCTTCGGAATGGGCCCAACCCTCACTTCGATAATGTTCAACATCAAACGAATCCATTATTAACCTCCCAGGAATTAACAATACAATTTAAATAAACATTTTTCTGGTCTTTTCCAACAAATATTACCATACTGCAGGTAGGGTTTGAAAAAACTTACCCATTATTTTCTTGATCCACCTTTTACGAGAAGTAATACATTGCAATTAAGCAAAAAACAGATAAACAGCTATAGAGAACTCGGCTACGTAGTTATTAAATGTCCTTACCCTGAGTCTCTCGTAAAGAAGGCGTTAGATACGGTAGAGGCTACCCTTCAACCTATTGGAAAAAAAATAATAGATACAAAGGGCAATCATTTTCGTCTACAACCACAAATAGCCGACTCGTATTGGTGTGCCTTAGACCATTCGTTGCCATTTCTCCAGATGGAGCTTCATGATGAAATCGTTGAATTAGCCAAACAGATAGAAGGTGATACCGATATTTATTTTCGGAATGGGGGGATTAACGAACTTGCTCCGGGCCGGTCTTTTTTATGGCACCGCGACTCTGGTGAAGAATATGTGGAATTCATGCATTATTTTTCGGGCTCTCACAAAAAAAATGGGTGTTTGCGAGTCGTACCAGGTTCACACAAAGGAGACGTTGACAAACTGGTAAGCCAGGTCCTAGATCTGCGTCGTGCCGAATGGGGCACCTCTGATCCCGACCCAAGCCGAGCAGATGTTGAACTGCCAGAGGAACTTTCTATCGCTCTTGATCCAGATGAACTATTGATCCGTTCATCGAAAATATTTCATTCCACCTGGCTCAATCGATCGAACGAAGGGCGATTAATGCACCATTGGCTTTTTCGTCCTTCCCACACCCAAGATCACCGCTTTAATTTTTCGTGCTGTCTAACAAGAGAATTGATAAATCAATTGAGCGTTAACCAACGCCAAGTACTTTGGTTAGACCGGAAGTTTAACTTGAGTGAAAAGTGGGAAAAAGAGCACAAAAGAGAAGGTGCAAAAATAAAGTGGGGAATCGCATAGAAGATCCAAGTCCGTGAGACAACCTACCATAAATTGTTCGGAAATAAATGGCGACAGGTCTCAATTGCTTCCAAAGTGTAACGCGTTTGAGGGTCCGGCAATATTGTTAAGGCGAAAGAGCCTTCCTGCACGATGGCGTACATGCTTTCGTATAGTCATTGTAGCCTCAGCTCTAACTAAAATGGATCTTTGAACGGCAACCAGACCTATCATCAATCGCAGCTTTTCCAGAGCCTATATTTCATCGATACGAAGAATTCATCGAGATAATTTCAAATCCATAAGTTGCTTATATTTAGTAGAGTAAACCTAATAAGTCTCTATGAGTTATTCACACGAGGTGTTTTTTATATGCTAGAAATTGAAATGCTTGAATCCCACGAAATACATCGTGCTGCAAAGATATTTTTACGCGACGGTTTCGTTGCTGTAAAAGATGTTTTGGTAGGAGACCAATTTAATCAAACTAAAAATGCTTCGGACAGAGTAATTCAAGAGATCATCGACCAAGACCCCGAGCATGTCGGTAACAGAGGACATCATCGTTATTCGTTTGGAAATCAGATGTGCCATTTAGAATGGTGTCATTTAACAGACCTCCCAGCAGTGCTTCCGATACTAGAAGCTATATGGAACAGTGATCAATTTATTTGCGCGGGAAATGGTGGCGACTTTTCACTGCCTGGTGCAGAGATTCAGCCATTACATTCTGATGGAAATGATCTGGGATTTCTAGATCCCTTTGGACAAACAACTACGCGTGATCTACCACCTTCTCTCATTTGCGTGAATTTTCTGATGATTGACTTTAACAAGGAAAACGGAGCAATAAGGCAAATTCCCTGTACCCATCGGTCCAACGCCCCCATACCAACTCTCGAAGAGGAACCAAACTGGATGAAAAATAGCATTATTTGTGCTCCGTCTGGTACTGCATTATTCCGCGATGTCCGGTGTTGGCATGGTGGTACCGCCAATACTTCTGAACAGCCGCGCGCGATGACCAACGCTCACTACTACGCGCCCTGGTTTCGAGCAGGGCTGGATCCTTCTGTTCCGAGAGAGCATCTCGATAAAATGTCGCCTCGGGCTCAAGAATTATGTCGCTATATTGTCAAATAATTAAAAAAGTTAAACAATTAATAACCAAATGCTTGGAGAGTTTTTTTGGGTAATATCTTAGTAATATTTGATAGCGCATCAGGGAATACCGCTGAAATGGCTAAGTATGTGGGCAAGGGAGCTGAAACCGTTGAGAGTTCAATTGTTCGAATCCGTAATGTTGATGTCGCGACCAAAGATGATTTAATGTGGTGTCACGGTATAGCCGTTGGTTCACCAACAAATATGGGAACGGTTTCATGGAAATTAAAAAAATTCTTTGACGAAGATATCGGCTCGGCGTGGGGTCACGTTGACGGAAAGTTTGGATGCGCCTTCAGTACCGCCGGCGGCCTTGGGGGAGGCGCAGAATTAACATGCCAAACTATTACAAATATGCTTATGAACTTCGGCATTTTCGTCTTCGGATTACCAGACTACGTTGATAAATTGCACACATTACACTACGGCGCAGTTGTTGCAAAGGCCCCGCGAGAAAAACATGATATCCTCGCCTGCGAAAGGTTAGGACAGCGGTTAGCCGAATGGATTAGCGTCTATATCGACGGACGTTCAGAAAATCACCCTCTGCGCACTCGAACTACTATCGTACCGGAATAACTATCAGAAGGAAAAGACTGCAATTTGTGCGTATAAACAAAGGTACGTGCCATCAGTTTCATATCGTGACTTTCATTATACTCTTTTTTGGGATCGCACCCAGTTCCCCTAAAACTATCGACCCGCGACTCATTGCAAATGCAGATAAGGGGGAATGGACTCTGTTTGTCATTCCAGATACACAGCATTATTCTCAAAATCGAGGCAACGCGCCCTACGAATACATGAAAGCAGGTTTCGAGTGGTTAGTAACTGTTCGTGACCAACTTAATATCAAATTCGTTCAAGGCCTGGGAGACATAACCGAGAGCGGGAGTAATAGAGATGAATGGGAAAGAGGCCAACAGGCCTGGAGTCAACTTTACGGGAAAATTCCCTTCGCCATAAACCAGGGAAATCACGACAGTATTTATTCAATAAACAAATATTTCCCTGTTGAAAAGTTCTCCAGCGAGCCATGGTGGGGCGGGCACTATCAAGGCGTTCATAATTCATATCAGACTTTTAATTTTTATGGCCAAGATTACCTTTTCGTAAACATCCAATCACATGACCCATGGGGAACGCCGAATCCGGGAGCCAGAGAGTGGGCCAATCAAGTTATTTCTGCCCACCCTGAACATAATGTGATAGTTGGTACTCATGACACGATAGAAACTAGCACGATAAAACAGGACATTCTCAACAGTCACGATAACATCGTTTTGTCAAATGCCGGACATAGTTGTGCCAGAGAGGTACGGTTCAAAACTTTCGGTCCAAACGGAGGTATCGCGGAGAATTTTGTTGTGAACTACCAATGTGATTCAAAAGAAACCATGCAGCTTCGTTATTACGTATTCAAACCCCTTGAACAGAATGTCTTTTACTATACCTATTCTCCAATTACAAATTTATT
>MDTG01013002.1_pt1 | contig 13308 bp, 14 predicted proteins | sample 811421 | NCBI WGS metagenome assembly MDTG01 (sample SAMN05326645, study PRJNA326480) | marine metagenome | isolation source: seawater | place: Pacific Ocean: South East | collected 2011 | reverse complement strand
GAAATTGCCTTAGGAAATTAAAATGATTTTGTTAATCGATAACTATGACAGCTTCACTTACAATCTTGTACATTATGTGGAAGAGCTTAATTATTCAGTTAAAGTTTTTAGAAATGATAAAATAACATTGAATCAAATTAAAAAATTAAAACCTAAAAAAATAATTATATCTCCAGGTCCTTGTACTCCAAATGAAGCAGGAATATGTATAGAAATGATAAAAAAGTTTTATAAAGATGTTCCAATCTTAGGAGTATGCCTTGGTCATCAATCGATAGGTCAAGCTTTTGGTGCAAAAATTATCAAAGCAAATAAAATTATGCATGGAAAAACGTCTATAATGAAAAATTTAGATTCACTAATTTTTAAGGGATTGCCAAAAGAATTTGAAGCAACACGTTATCACAGCTTAATTATAAAAAAAAATTCATTGCCTAAATATTTTAAAATTATATCTAAGACAACTGATAATGGAGAAGACGTAATAATGGGAATAGAGCATGAAAGATTTCCTTGTTTTGGTGTCCAATTTCATCCTGAAAGCATAGCATCTGTTCCTCATGGAAAAAAAATTATTAAGAACTTTCTAAAATTATGAGCAGTAAATTAAAAAACTTAATATCTTTGGCCTTTGACTCAAATTTATCTCAAAAAGATACATCTGAAGCTTTAGAAATTATAATGTCTGGTAAAGCTCTAGAAAGTCAAATTGCAGCATTTTTAATTGCTCTTCAAAAATCAGGTATAAATAGTGAGCATGTTCTAGGTGCTATGAAGGTTATGCAAAAAAAGATGGTAGAAGTAAAAGTTCCTAAAGGTTCAATTGATACCTGTGGTACAGGTGGCGATGGCAAATCATCATTAAATGTATCAACAGCAACATCGTTTATAATCGCTGCAAATGATATTACTGTAGCAAAGCACGGAAACAAAGCTCTTACTTCAAAGTGTGGCTCAGCTGATGTTTTATCGTCGCTTGGCATAAATATAAATATGTCATCAGATCTAATAGAAGAATGTTTAAAAAATGTTGGAATTTGCTTCATGTTTGCTCCTAATCATCATCCTGCTATGAAATATGTTGGTCCAGTAAGGCAAGAAATTGGTGTAAGAACAATATTTAATATACTTGGCCCACTCCTAAATCCAGGAAACGTAGATAATCAAATAATTGGAGTATTTAGTAAAGAAGTGCTTAATATTTATAAAGAAGTATTTAACAAAAGAGATGGTAAAAATGCATTTATAATTTATGGCCACGATGGAATGGACGAAATATCAACTGAAGGAGAAAATTTAATATATTCGAAACTATATGGTGAAAAAATATTTGACCCAAATGAACTAAAAATCAAAAGGCCTGTTTTATCAGAACTGATTGGAGATAATCCAAATTATAATTCTAATAGAATAATAGATATTTTTACTGGAAAGAAAGACTCGTTTTACGAAATTGTATGTATAAATGCAGCATTTGCTTTTTTACTTTCTTCTAATAAAGAACCAAGCCTCAAAAATATAAAGGATTTTTATGAATTATCAAGAAGCTTGATTGATAATGGAGCTGCAGAAAATAAATTAAAGAATCTTATTACATTCACTAATCAATAATGTCTATCCTGCAAGAAATTAAAGAATATAAATTAAACTTTGTAAAAAGTCAGAAAGAAAAAGTTTCTAATATAGAAATGTTCGAAAAAAGTAAATTAATAACTTCAAAAGACTCTGAAATCTTTTTAGCTAAACTTTTGCATAAAACTAAAAATCAAACATCAATAATTGGTGAATTAAAACGCTCTAGTCCATCTGCTGGTGATATTGCAAATATAGATATTGACCTAATAAAAATAGCAAAAGAATATGAAGAAAATGGAGTCTCCTGTATATCAATACTAACTGACGAGAAGTATTTTAATGGATCAAACTCTGATTTAATTGAAGTTAAAAAACATATTTCAATACCTATATTAAGAAAAGATTTCATTGTAGATGAGTATCAAATATATGAATCAAAGGTTATAGGAGCGAATTGTATTCTACTAATACTATCTATATTAGATGATGAACAAGCACACCTATTTGAAAACATTTCTATCGATCTAGGGCTTGATGTTCTAATTGAAGTCCATAATCCTGATGAAATGAAACGAGCAAATAAAATGAGATCTCAATTAATAGGTATAAATAATAGAAATTTAAATGACTTTAGTGTTGATATAAATAATTCAATTAAAGTAAGCAGTTTAATAGAGGGAGATAAAATTGTTATAGCGGAAAGCGGAATTAGATCTCAAGCAGATATTAATCATATTAAAAAAAATTCTTGCATAGACACGTTCTTAGTTGGTGAATCATTGATGAAATCAACTAAAATTGGTGAAGATATAAGAAATTTAATAAATTAATACATAAGCAAAATATATTAACTAATTGATATAATTGAATTAATTTATATTGAATTATAACAAGAACATTGATAGAACATATGAATCAGAGATTCACATGTTAACAAAAAAACAAAAAGAACTTTTAAGTTATATACAAAATTTCCAAAATAAAAATGGGGTTACTCCATCATATGAGGAAATGAAATCTGCACTAGATCTAAAGTCTAAATCTGGAATACATAGATTAATAATTGCTTTAGAAGAAAGAGGATTTGTAAGAAGGCTAGCACATAAGGCAAGAGCCTTAGAAATAATCAAAGATGGTATTTCAAATATAGAAGTATCAAAACAAAATAAAAAAAATATTATTGTTGGTAAGTTTAATGAGCAAAGTGAAAATTTCACCAACAACAAATTGAGCACGCTCCCTCTTTTAGGTAAAATTGCTGCTGGAACACCTATTGAAGCGATGCAACAAAATGATGAATCTATTGATGTACCTAAAGAAATGATACCAATAGGTGAAAGTTATGCACTTACTGTTGAAGGTGACTCAATGATTAATGAAGGAATTCATGAAGGTGACACAGTTCTTATCAAGAAAACCAATCTTGCAGATAATGGGGATATTGTAGTTGCATTAATTGATGACCATGAAGCAACCTTAAAAAGATTAAGAAAAAAAGGTCAAAGTATAGCTCTTGAGAGCGCTAACCCATTATACGAAACCAAAATATTATCTGCCCACAGAGTAAAAGTACAAGGAAAGTTAATAGGCTTATTAAGAAAATATTAAACTTCCGCTGTTTTCACTTTAATTATTTAGCTTAATAGTTTAATTAGTAGCAAATGTTGAAAAAGAAAAATTCAAATAAAAGCAAAAAGATAGCAAAACTTAGTATTAACAATAGCACGTATGATCTTCCTATTTATAAATCTTCTATAGGGGAAGACGTAATAGATATTTCTAAACTTCATTCACTATCAGACCACTTTACTTATGATCCTGGATTTACTTCAACTGCTTCATGTGAATCAAGGATTACTTATATTGATGGTGAAAATGGAATATTAAGATACAGAGGATATGATATCGATGAACTTGCTAAAAAAAGCGACTTCATTGAAGTAGCAAATCTACTTATATACGGAGACCTACCAAATAAAAAGCAGCTTTTAAAATATAAAAAACTTATTACTAGACACACCCTTCTTCATGACCAGATAATAAACTTTTTTGAGGGATTTAGGCGAGATGCCCATCCTATGGCTATGATGGTGGGAGTTATGGGGGCTTTATCGTCTTTCTATCAGGACTCCCTTGATATAAACGACGCTCATCAGAGACAGGAATCTACAAGAAGAATTATAGCAAAATCATCTACAATTGGTGCAATGGCTTACAAATATTCGATAGGTCAAACATTTGTTTCGCCAAAAAATAAATTAACATTTTCAGAAAATTTTTTACATATGTGCTTCAGTACCACAGCTGAAAGTTACAAAGTTTCGCCTGTATTAGCAAAGGCTATGGATACAATTTTTATACTTCATGCCGATCACGAACAAAATGCTTCTACTTCTACTGTAAGATTAGCTGGATCTTCTGGAGCAAATCCTTTCGCGTGCATAGCTGCAGGTGTTGCTTCATTATGGGGACCTGCACATGGTGGAGCTAATCAAGCAGCTCTAGAAATGCTAGAAGAAATAAAATATAAAAAGAACATTAACAAATATATAAAAAAAGCAAAAAATCCAAAAGATCCTTTTAAATTAATGGGGTTTGGTCATCGTGTTTACAAAAATTATGACCCAAGAGCAAAGATTCTTAAAAATACATGTAAAACTGTTTTAAAGCATGTAGGGATAAAAAATGACCCAATACTTGAACTAGCAATGGAGTTAGAAAAAATTGCACTAAAGGATCCATATTTTATTAAGAAAAAACTTTATCCAAATGTTGATTTTTATTCAGGAATAATTCTACGAGCTATAGGCTTTCCCATGGAAATGTTTACTGTTATTTTTGCAATTGCAAGAACTGCAGGCTGGACAGCTCAATGGACAGAAATGATTGAAGATCCAATACAAAGAATTGGAAGGCCCAGACAACTGTATACTGGCAATGATAAACTTAAGTATGGAAGTAAAAGATCAAACAAAAATACTAGATAATTAAATTAGATATAAGTTAATTCTATTTTTTTTAATTTCTTTAATTGTCATAGCAAGATCATTAACAATTGTATACAGCTTACTAACAGCGATTGAATTTATTCCTGTTTTTCTTAATAAGTTTATTGTTTGAGGTCCTATAACTGGCAAATCTGCATTTAAGCTTTGGTTTTTTTTTGGAATTTTTACTAATATTCCTGATTTTTTTAAAAGCAAATTCATTCTTTTTTTATATCGATATACTTTATCCAACATTTCGTCAGTCCCCTCAGCTGCTTCTATCGCAAGAATAAAACCATTATCAATTACAATTGATTGAGCATTATCATATTTAGATAAATCACCTAAAATTTTAAGTGATTTATCAATATCGCTTTGATCAGATTTATTTTCATTAAATAACAAATCTTTATTTTTTTTACTAAAAGAAAAGTTAGACGTTATAGAGGTAGCAGGAACTGCTTTAAATCCATTTTCATTAAATATATTTATTACAAGATTAAGAATTTCTCCATCACCTCTTTTATAAGCATTTATTAATTTATCTAAATACTTATCTATGACACCATCAAGTTTAAATCTTGATAAATCTGGTCTTGAGATTTTTCCTAAAAGAACAACTTTAGTAATAGAATTTTGACTTAAAATGTCCAAGCATTTTTTTAATTCATATAACTTCAAATTAAAAATATTATCGTCTAATTTTTTTGGAATTCTTTTACCTGAAAAATTTATATAAACTACTTTTTTAAATTTACTTTTACAATCCGAATAAAATGAATTAACTAAATCATCATTACCACCCAATATACAAATATTTTTATTACTTTTTTGCATATGAGCAAATGCCTCTGTTAGATTTTGTCTCTATAAAATCACAAAGTTGTTTTATTAATTTATTTTGTGAATTTTTAAATTCTATTGATTTTGTTTCAATAGAATTACTTTTAAAAATTGTATCAATTGTTTTAACATATTCCTTAATATCTTTGTTTGAATAATTAGCTCTTTTTAATCCAATTAAATTTACACCCTCAAGTCTTGCTCTATTCCCAGCAGCTAATCCAAAAGGAACAACATCATTATGCACTGCGCTTAAACCACCGATCATAGCAAGTTTACCAATTCTGCAAAACTGATGAATACCACAAAGACCACCAAGAACAGCATTGTTTCCCACAGTAACATGACCACCCAGAGTTGCTTGGTTAGCAAAAACAGTTTCATTTCCTACTTTGCAATCATGTGCTACATGAGCACCTGTCATAAATAGTGAATTGTTTCCTATTTCAGTAAGTAATCCTCCCCCTTTAGTTCCAGGATTAACCGTACAACCTTCTCTAAAAGTATTCGAATTTCCAATTTGCAAGTAATTTTCTTCACCACTAAATTTAAGATCTTGTGGTGGTGATCCTATAGAGCAAAATTGAAAAATCTTATTATTTTTACCTATATCGGTATTTCCTGAAATATTAACTTGTGGATGTATTATTGTGCCATCTCCAATTTTTACATTTCCCTCAATGACTGAATATGCACCGATTTGAACATTGTCTCCAATAGTGCAATTGTCACTAATTATTGCTGATGAATGTATTTTATTCATTATTTCTATCCATAATCATAGCACTCCATATTGCCTCACATAACGTTACATTATCATCATCATAACTTCTACCTTCGAGTCTCCATACCCTTCCTTTAGATCTAAGTGCTTTCACCTCAGTAAAAATTTTTTCATTTGGGAAAACTGGTTTTCTAAATTTAGTCTTTTCAACATTCATTAAGTAGACAATTTTATCTGACGTATCTTCTTTTATACTATAAGCAATTAATGCTGCCCCTGCTTGAGCCATCATTTCAATTAAAATTACACCTGGTACAATAGGATGACCTGGAAAATGGCCATCAAAAAAAGACTCATTAGAATTAAATCTTTTTATTCCTGTAGCTCTTTTAAGTTTTTCAATATTAATTAATTCATCTAGAAAAAGAAATGGTTCTCTATGTGGAATTAGCTCTTTTATTTGTTTCAAGTTAATTTTTTCGTTCATATTTTTTCTTATATGATTTTAAAAAGGTAAATTTATTAATAGCAGGACTGCCCATTAATGATGAATTATCATCTGCATCATTGAAAACTCCACTTTGTGCTGCTATTTGAACATTGTTTCCTATATTTAAATGACCCCCTATACCAACTTGGCCTCCAGTAAAGACAAAATTACCGATTTTGGCACTTCCAGCAATTCCAGTCATTGCCGCAAAAATGCAATTATTTCCTACTTGAACATTGTGAGCAACATGGCATAAATTATCAAAGTATGTATTTTCTCCTATAATTGTTTGACCAAAACTTCCTCGATCAAAGCAACAATTAGATCCGATCTGAACATTATCCTGAATTATAACGCAACCTTTATGATATATATTACTATTTTTAAAATTATTTAATGCAAATCCAAATCCTGGTTGCCCTATAGAACAATTTCTTCCAATATTTACATTATCTCCAATTATAGCATTCGATATAACTGAATTATTTCCAATTGTAACATTATTTCCTATTTTACAATTGTATCCTATAGATACACCTGATTTGATGTTTGCATTTTTTCCAATGACTACTCCATTTGAGATTAAAGCTGAGTCATCAAGATGATCTGGCTCGCCTATAAAAGTATGCTTATTCAGAGAGTTAATCATTACTGCATCAAATTCTTCATAAAATATGTTTGATAGTATTGATATGGATAAATGTAAATTATCTACTTTTATGATATTAATTCTATCATCAAATGAATTAGAATTGCCTTTGGAAGCGAGTAACGTTGAAGCACTTATTTTATTTTCATTATATTTATAATTATCATTAATAAATGCTATTTCGTGATCTCCTGCACTTTCAATGTTTTTAAAATCATTGATAAGATAGTCTTGATCCTTACTTAAAACCTCTGCATTAAGAAATTCTTTTATTTGTTTTAGATTAAATGGTCCTAAATTTTTATAAAATCTAGGATAATCCTCTTGATAAGTTTTATTCTTCAACTTCAACTTTAATTTTAGGTAAGTTTTGATTTAATTTCTTTAAAACTTCTTTGGTGATATCCATGTTGTCCGCATTTAAAATTACGTTATTTGAATCGAACATTATCGTAATACCTTTTTCTAATGCTATCTCTTCAAGAATTGGTTTTATAGCGTCTAAAATTTTTGCTCTTGTGACAGCTATCATTCTATCAATTTTTAATGCAGATTCTTGGCTTTTTATTTGTAAATTTTGAACTTTCTTCTCGTAATCTATTCTTTTTGATTCAAATGCTTCTGGTGCCATTATCCCCTCAGCTTCAATTAATTTTTTTTGTTCAGTTAAAACTGATTCTTCAATTTTTTTTATGTCTGCTTGTATTGATTTAGCAATTTCGTCAATTTGCTCATTTGCATCAATTGCAACTTTTGAATCATTTAATAATATTTGAAAATCTACAACTGCTGCAGAGGTATTAGGATATTCGGCATGAGCTATATTTATAAATAAAAAAGCTAAAATATTTAGTAAAGAAAATCGAATAATCTGTAAAAAAATCAAATTCATAAAATTAAATTAAAATGTGTATCCTATATCAAAATAAAAATTATCAATTGTATCTGTACTCTCTTTTTTTAATGTTTTTGCATAAACAATATTGATTGGTCCAATTGCAGCATCCCAATTTAAATTTATACCAGCGGATGACCTCAAATTATGAGAGTCGTCTACACCAGAATATCGTCCATCTAGCCACCAAACACTTCCAGCATCAATGAAGAAAGTACTTGTAATATCAAATTGGTCTATAGGTAAATCAAGATTTGTTTCAAGAGATGTCAAATAATAATATTTTCCTCCATAATAAGAATCATTGCTTTTTGGTCCAACTCTACCTGATTTAAATCCTCTTAATTTTTTACCTCCAATTTTGAAATTTGCACTAGCGGGAGCAAATTCATTATTGTATCCATCCATAATGCCAGCTTCAGCTCTGAATGCTCCTATAAAATTTTTTGAAAGTCTCTTATACCCCTTATAATCAATGCTATTTTTAAAATAATAAGATGTTCCACCAAGTCCCGCTATAGTTGAATCAAATTTTAACAGATATCCCCTAAATGGCTTGTATGGACTATTTCTCTTATCAAGGCTAAGTCTATTAGTGACCGCTGATACTGTTTCTGTTCCAGCTAAAAGTTGTTCATATGCTCCAGCGTCAGAATCCGCCTTCACTTTTGTTGAAAACAAAGAATAACCTAGATGATATCTAAGTGCTGGTGATAAAGGAAAACCTACTGAAAAGCCCAATCCTAAATCTTCGGTATCGTACTTAACAGACGATGGGTCTGTAAATTTACTATACAAGTCGCCTCTCACACTAAGAGCTTTATTGTTATAATATGGCTCTTCAAATGAAATTTCGTATGTAGTTACGTTGTCACCAAGATTAGCAGAAAAATTTGCCTTTTGACCTTTACCTAAAAAATTTTGCTCTTTCAGGCCTAATTGCAACGTAGCTTTTTGTGTGCTTGAATATCCTGCTCCAAGGGATACTTCTCCAGTATTCTTTTCTTCAACATGAATATTGATATTTACTCTATCTGAAGCTTCAATTTTTTCTTCATCTATTTCAACTTTGTTAAAGAAATTTAGAGATTTAATAGTACTTTTTGAAAGGTCTATTGAATATTTATTATAAGGATCTCCTTCAGACAATTTTACTTGTCTCCGAATGACCTTATCAATAGTTCTTGTGTTTCCAGAAATATTAATATTGTTAATGTAGACTTTAGGACCTTCATCTATTTCATACACAATATCAATGGTATTAGTTTCAGGATTTACAGTAAGTCTTGGATCTATATCTATGAATGTATAGCCAAGCATTGAAGCTTGATCCTCAATAAATTCAATGCTTTCTCTTATAAGTGATTGTTCGTAAAGTGACCCTTCTTTAGTAGAAACAAATTCAACTATAACATCAGAAGCTAATTTATTTAGTTTTGTATTTGCTGTAATTGATCCAAAGTCATATTTCTCGCCTTCTTTTACAGTGAGTATTATTTCAAAGCTATTTCTATTTGGTATTAATTGGGCAATAGAAGAAATAAATTTAAAATTCGGGTATCCATTATTATTGTAAAATTCAGTTATTAATTGCTTATCGTAATCTATCTTATCTGGATCATAATTATCTCCACTTGTCCAAATCTTTAGTAGATTTTTTTCCTTAGTTTTCATAACAGACTTGAGTTTACTTGATCTAAAATTTTCATTACCAATTATTGTAATTTTTGAAACTTCAGCTACTTCAGACTCATCGATTTCGTATGTTACATTGACCCTATTATTATCTAAAACTTCTACTGTTGGATTTATCTCTGTTGATAAACGACCAGCCCTCTGATAAAGCGTAAGCATTTTTTCAACATCCTTTTTAATCTTTGCTCTAGAGTATATTGATCTTTCCTTCAATGATATCTCTATTAAAAGATCTTCGTCATTAATTTTGGTATTTCCAGAAAAAGCTATAAGATTAATTGTTGGATTTTCAGTTACATAAATATTTAAAATGTTATTGTCAAAATTTATTTCGATATTTGAGAATAAATCAGTGTCAAATAAACTTTTTAATGCATTGTTTCCTAACTCATCTGTGTATATGTCATCAATATTAATATTTGAATATGAAATTACTGTTTCTTTTTCAATTCTTTCAGTGCCTTCAATATTAATAATTTTTACAATATCATCAGATGCATATACAGCACCCATATTTGAAAAAATATAAAAAAGAAAGATTTTAAAAAAAAATAAAAATTTAATCATATTAGTAACATTTGATTCTATATTAGTTTAAATTATTCTCCCAGATAAATATTACGATCTATCCATTTATTAAATTCAACAATATCATTTATAGAAGGTTTTTTTTGGTTAGGATTGCTTGAAAAAAATTTATTTAGAGTAATCTCATTAAAATTAACAATATCCAAGAATCCAATTTTTTTCTTCATAAAAAGATTTGTTAGCTTGTCATTTATATAGTTAAATCCATGAGGTGCCAACCCTCCAAGAACCGCAACTTCCCTAGCTATTCTCACTGCAGGAAATTTAACTGTATCGACACTAAGGAAATTTAAAGTTTTTATATTCGCTAAATCCAACGATAAATCATTTAATTTAATTCTTTTATTTTTGAATAACAAATTGGAAATAGGTACCCTCATATCAGGTTGACTCATAAATGAGATAACAGAGCCATCATGAAATGAAATAAGGCCATGAATAATTGCTTGAGGATGAATAAGAATATTTATCTTATTGACATCTATATCAAAGAAATATTTAGCTTCAATCAATTCTAATCCCTTATTTATCATAGTTGCTGAATCTAATGATATTTTTTTTCCCATTCGCCAAATAGGATGTGCTAGTGCATCTTCTATAGTAACATCTCTTAATTCATTTCTTTTTCTCTTTAAGAATGGTCCACCAGAAGCTGTAATCGTTATTGATTCGTATGAATGTTTATAAGCTTTTAAAAGTTGATAAATGGAGTTGTGCTCTGAGTCTAAGGGAACAATTTTAGTTTTATTTAACTTCGCTAAATCAAAAATGATGCTGCCTAATGAAACTATGCATTCCTTGTTAGCCATACCAATAACCTTGCCAGACTTGGCGATATTTAATGCAAGATTTAAGATTGAACCACCTGAAATACCCAAGATAATTACATCAGATTTAATTTTTATAAGATCAGGAAATTCTTCTAATCCAAAATAGATTTTTTTTCCCGGAAAATATTTTTTATAGTTAATATTTTTATTAAATCTAGCTATCCCAATATTTTTTGTATTAAATTCTTCAGATAATTTACTTAATTTTTTTATATTATTGTTACAAGTCATTCCAATAATATTAAATTGATCTTTATTGTTTCTTACTAGGGATAGAACAGAATCGCCAATGGAACCAGTTGCTCCATATATTAATAAATTTGTTTGATTCATAAAAACATTTCTAATAAGCCTAATATAAAAAAAACAAAAATAAATGAATCCATTCGATCTAAAACACCTCCATGTCCAGGAATAGTATTGGAAGAATCTTTAATTGATGCAGATCTTTTGATCATAGACACGATAGTGTCTCCTATAAAAGCTAGAATGCAAATTGAAATAAAGTAATATATTGAATCAATATTGCTAAAATACCTAGTAGATACCAAAATATAATAAAGGGATATAACAAAAATAAATCCAGAGATTAAACCTGAATATGTTTTGCCTTTGCTTATTTTTGGAAATATTTTTTTTCCATTCAAAATTGTTCCACCAATATATGAAAAAGTATCAAAGATCCAGATTGTTAAAATAATTAACAAAAAAGATTCAACTACATTTTTAGTAAGTAGTTGCATAATGAAAAAAATAAAAGCAATTATTGTAATTATAAAATATGAATAAACGTATTTTCGGTAAAATATATTTTTAGAGATATCTAATATCTCATTTATAACAAAAGTTAATATAATTAAGTATACAAAAACTAGATAATATCCTCCTAAAATAATTGGCAGTATTATCAATGGTACAAAAAAAACAGCAGATAAAGCTCTTTTAATAAGATTTAAACTAATTAATTTTTCAAAATTTAAATTTAAATATTTACCTGCCATATTTTCTATTTCTTTTTAAATAATCATAAATCATTTTATTTAAAGAGCTAATTTTATAATCAGGCCACAAAACCTTGGTGAAAAATAATTCTGAATATGCTGATTGCCATAAAAGAAAGTTGCTTAATCTCATTTCACCTCCAGTTCTGATTATGAGATTGGGATCTTTTAAATTTGGTAGATATAAATATTTTGAAAAATTTTTTTGAGTTATATTGAATTTATTAATTTTTGTTATTGCATCAATTATTTCAATTCGTCCGCCATAGTTAAATGCAAGATTTACATTTATTCCGTCGTTATTTTTCGTAGCATTCACCACATCCTTTATCATAGTCTTTAATTTAGAATTTAGGTTCTTAAAATTTCCTAAATGATTAATTCTTATATTCTGATCATTAGCTACATTTCTTAAGTTTTCATAATATTTTTCAATTAATTTAAAAAGTAAATTGACTTCCTTTACTGGTCTTTTCCAATTCTCAGTTGAAAAAACATAAAAAGATATATTTTTTATATTAAAATCTAATTTATCTAAATTTTTAATTATTTTAATACAGTTTTTTATTCCTGCTTCATGACCTATATTCCTCTTTAAACCTTTTTTTGAGGCCCACCTACCATTGCCATCCATAATTATAGCAACATGCTCTATATTGATTTTTTTCTGCATCTTTCTCAAAAAGGAAAAACAGTCTATTAAATTTTCTTTAAATCTTCTTCTTTATTTTTAAAAGCTAACTCTATATTCTTGATTTGCTCAGATGTTAGATCTTCTATTGTAGATTGAAATTTTTTTGAATCATCCTGACCTATCTCTTTATTTTTTTCCAATGACTTAATTTTTTCTATTCCGTCTCTTCTAATATTTCTTATAGCCACTTTAGAATTTTCTGAAATTTTTCCTGCAATTTTTAAGAATTCCAATCTCCTCTCTTCTGTTAATTGAGGGAGCGGTAATCTAATCAAATTTCCCTCAATCATAGGGTTTATTCCTAAGTCTGATTCCCTTATCGATTTTTCTACTAACG
>MDTG01371067.1_pt1 | contig 13309 bp, 21 predicted proteins | sample 811421 | NCBI WGS metagenome assembly MDTG01 (sample SAMN05326645, study PRJNA326480) | marine metagenome | isolation source: seawater | place: Pacific Ocean: South East | collected 2011 | reverse complement strand
GTAAATGGCGATATGCAGTACAAACTGGTACCAGGTGTGCAGGTACACATTTTTATACTAACAGGCGAAAGAACCATATTAAGTTATATTACTACACCTTTCCATAATGGAATAGGCATGGCGCTACAGGAGAGATAATGAAAATTTTTACAAGCATATGGATGGTGGTTGCTTTCGCTGTGGTTTTACTAGGTATACGGATAGACAATAGTGACACAGTAAAAACTTTAAGATATAAGACATGGGATCACTTCCAGTACGTACAACCTAGAGGAACGTTAAGTGACTCTGTCACTGTGATAAACATCACAGAAGAGGACATAAAAAGGTACGGACAATGGCCATGGCCTAGACACGTGATGGCGATGCTACACGCAAAAATTGGAGATGCAGGTGCGTTACTTGTAAACTATAATATTTTGTTTGCAGAACCAGATAGAATGAGTGGTGTAGAATATTTGAAATCAATGCCGATGACTAACGAATTGCGAGAACAACTTGGACAGGTACTACTAGACACGGATTCGGTATTTTCAATAGTCTTGAAAGAATCCAAAAGAGCAATATTAATGATGAGTGTTAAAAACACTGAGGATAAAAATTTACCCAGCACAACACAGATTATAGAAAAAGGAAATGTCAAACCATGGTTATATGAATTTGGCGGTATAGTGTCACCCCACTCGAAAGTTTCAGCAGGTGCAACAGGAATGGGAGTGAACGTGACATCGCCAGAACCTGATGCTGTTGTTAGAAAGATGCCGATGCTTATACGCATCAATGGCAAAATATATCCAAGCATGATACTTGAGAATGTGAGATTGCTGAATGGTTCAAAGAGAATAAAAGTAATAGCAAAGGAGCATGGTATAGACGAAGTGCTTGTGAGCAAAAAGGCAGGCATACCTGTTAACCACAATGCAGAGATGTACATCAACTATGCAGAGCCTTCTATGTATGTGAATATATCAGCCACAGATATACTGACAGACAACTTCAATGAGAACAAAATAAAAGACAGGATAGTGGTTGTTGGATTAGATGCCGCGGGGTTAAGTGTTTTAAAATATACACCACATGGATTAACTACTGATCAAATGATTACTGCCCAAGCACTAGACACATTACTGACCGGCAAACATCTATTGCGTACACCACAAGCAGACACATACGAGATTGTGTTCTTAGCATTTTTGCTGTTGCTATTAATACTTGTATTGCCAAGAACAAGTGTGATGTTAGCAGTGCCACTTTTATTTTTTGTTGAGATAGGTGTTGCCTACGGAGCATTCATGGCTTATGCAAACAAAGGATTCTTAATTGATCCATCTTGGATAATGCTGTCGGTGTTTTTGATTTGGTCTCATTCAGTTTATAACAACTTTGCAACACAGAGTCGATTACGACAACAGATCAAGAAACAGTTTGAACACTACCTTGATCCAAGAATGGTCAAAAAATTACAGAAAGATCCTAGTCTGCTTAAACTGGGCGGAGAGACAAGACACATGACATTCTTGTTTTGTGACATCAGAGGATTCACTCCCATATCCGAACAGTACAAGGACAATCCGGCAGAACTGACAAAACTGATCAATAGATTTTTAACACGCATGACCAACGTGATAATTGCCAATGGTGGTACTGTGGACAAGTTCATGGGTGACTGCATAATGGCATTTTGGAACGCACCACTTAAGACTGCAGATCATCAGATGTTGGCAGTGCTTACAGCTTCTCAAATGCAAAGTGAACTTGCTAGGTTAAATGAACAGCTGACAGCAGAAAGTTTACCAAACATCAAGATAGGAATTGGGATCAACTCAGGAGAGGCATTGGTTGGTAACATGGGATCAGACCAGAGATTTGATTACTCCGTGATAGGCGATGCTGTAAACCTTGCGGCACGTTTGGAAAGTGCAAGTAAAACACTAGGACACACATTGATAGTAGGTGAGGGCACAAAGAAGGTTATTGATGACAAGTTTAGTTTTGAATTTGTTGACAGCATCACAGTCAAAGGAAAAACCGAACCTGTGAACGTGTACACCTTGGTACGTTAAATACACACATAATGAGTCAATTTTTTAAATTAGTAGCAGAATTAGGATTACCAATAGCGGCCACAGTCGGTATGGGTGTATTCATACTGTTCATAATCAAGTATATTCTTAATGGAATAGTAAATTCTATAAAATTTATAGAGTCAGTGATACAGCAACTTGACAATAGAATAAAAACAATGAACAACGATATTATAAAAATAGATCAACAAGTGTCTGAACAATTGGGCATACCTGTTGACACCGATAGAATTGCCAGAGCGGAAGGCAAAACAGATGCGAGGAAAGATTAATGGACATAGTTAGTAAACACATGACAGTCACTACAATTATACAGGACTACGGGTTTCCCATTGTCGCTGTGTTCTTCCTTGCATATTTTATATGGTATCTTTGGAAGTATATTACAAACGAAATTACGCCAAAGTTAAGTTCCACATCTGCGACACTTATTAAACTGATTGATAGGGTGCGTATGCTTGATAATGATCTTATAAGGCTAGAGACTAAAATTAGAACAGTCAGTAAAAAGAAGAAGTAGTAGTATTACTTTTTAATGTTTAGGTTTAAATAATTTTAGATATGAAATGGGTAATGGTAATGATAATATGCTTTGGTGCAGATTGCGAAGCAGTATTTGATCCAGCTACGTATTTTAGCAGTTACGATTCTTGCTATTCCACAGCACTACAAACAACCCAATATATGCAACAAATGTATCCACAATCGTCTGGAGAGATACACTGTTACAACGAAGAACAACTTGCCTTATTCGAACTATGGCTTAAAGATGGTAATAAACCAAAACTGTCCAACCCAGAACCCGAAGCATCAGGTATTGACGCCTAGTTGACATTTACCTAAAATATAGTATAATTGTAGTATGATTCATGCTATGATAGATCTGGAAACACTTTCCACTAGGCCCAACGCAACTATCCTCACAATAGGTGGTGTGAAATTTGATCCTTACTCATTTGCAGAACCATCACAAGGAATGTATCACAGGGTAGATGTAGATTCACAAACAGCTATTGGACGAGATGTGATGCAGGAAACAGTTGAATGGTGGGGGCAACAAGCACAAGATGTAAGGGACGAAGCACTAGGAGATGATGACAGGATCGATTTAAAATATTTTATAAAACAAGTCAACAAATTTTCAGTAGGTGTTGATGTATTTTGGTGCCAAGGTCCATTGTTTGACTACGCAATACTACAGAATTTTTACGCACAGATGAACGTCCCTGTTCCATGGAATTACTGGCAGATAAGAGATAGTAGAACACTGTTCAGCCTTGTACCTCGGGATCCAAATGAGAAAAGAACAGGACTACACAACGCACTTGAAGATTGTTACTTCCAGGCTAAAAAGGTACAAAGAGTGTACAAACAATTAGATATCAAGGATCCAAGTAAATATTAACCATGTACAAACCTCTACCAAACGGAATCACTGTAAAAGAATCTGCTGTACAAGGACTAGGCGTTTTTGCCACAAAGGACTTTGACGCAGACGTGATACTGGGCATTGTCCATATAGACAATAAGAACTTCCCTCACGGATACATTAGGACAGCATTAGGTGCCTTCTACAACCATTCAGACAATCCAAACTGTAAAAATGTTTCTGGATACTGGCATCAGCTACCTGTTAAATATCTCATGACAACAAGACCAATAAAGTCAGGTGAAGAACTTACAGCCAAGTATACACTGTACAAAGATTTCGATGATGACGGAAACTAAGATAGACCTTTTTAGACCCAACGACAGAAATAGACTAAAAACTGTGCTTCTGGGCAACGTGCCTACTCCTGCAGATTTAAAAGAAGTGCTTGGTAGGCCTATCCCTAAAATTATAGAACAACTGTTAATTGAGACACACGAAGACCTTGAAACAATCAAAAACAAATACAAAGAGCTAGGAGTAGAAGTAATAATGTATCCGGTAGTAGGAAAAAAAGAAAATTTTTTAGAGGATACAATTAATGTAAGAAATGGATTTATAGTAGTTGATGATCAGATGTTCGTGACCTCGGGAGTAGGATATCTGGAGGAACTTTACAATTCAGTTGATAAATTAGTTCAGGTACCACACAGAGGTTCGTATTGTCCGGACATATATCTACATGATGATTATGCAATACTAGACAGACTGGGACCAAAAGAATATAGATACTGGCGAGATTTTTTATCGGCAAAAGGAAAAAAGATTATTACAGCTTTTAACAAAGGACATTCGGATGGCATATATCGTAATGTTGGTGATAAAATCTGGCTGGTCAATGGCGACACATTAGATTGTAAAGGACTATGGCCGGACACTCCCGTAATGGAATTGTCAACAACTAGCAATGGCGAAATTAATCATTGGCATCCTGTTGAACAGTTACGTGAAATGCAAAAAACTCGAGGGAGGTATCTAATAGACAAACAAGTGCTTTCTAAAACTGACATCGAGTTTGTAGACAACTATTTAGAAAACTGGGTTGGATATTGCGAAGAAACTTTATTTGACATCAATATGTCTATCATTGACGAAAACAACATTATGGTTATCAGTAGGAATAGCAAAGTATATGACCGTCTCGAATCCTTAGATATAAATGTGCATAAGGTTCCTTTTAGACACTATTTCTTTTGGGACGCCGGCCTACACTGCATGACCAATGACCTTGTGAGGGAAAAATAATGGAAACAAAATGGTATTCAATCAGCGATCTATACACAATAGAAAACTACAAGATCAGACACAGCAAAAATCCTGTCACAAAATGGGTACGTTTACCATGTGTCTACAAAATTAAAATTAATGATTCTGTCGTTGAGGTTGGCAGATCAGACACTTGTAAAAAACATGGCGGTGCAGAAAAGGTTCGTAAAGCATTGGTTAATTTACTAAACGTGAATGAACACAATCCATCTGTAACAAAAACCAAACGTTGGGAACAAATTAGGTTGCGACACAGGCCAAATTCTAGTAATATTAGAATAGGTATAATAAAAACTAATGCAATCAAAAAAACCTATATACAAGAAACCAAGGGAACCAATTAATTCTTTCGAAGAATCTACGTGGCACGCCAACGATACTCCTATATTTGAGAACGAGCATTGTGCCGTGTTTAAAGATTTATACCCATGTGTCAAAGGACATTTACTTTTCATTCCAAAAAAAAACGATCCACACACAATTTCTGAAGCTTACAAAATAGGATACTATTGTGGAGAACAATGGGTCAAAGAAGGTAGGATGGACGGATTTAATATAGGACAGAACATAGGTGCCGCGGCTGGCCAGACAATTTTTTGGCCGCATATACATTTTATCCCAAGGAAAAATGGAGATAGTGATGGCAAACACAATGGAATAAGATTATCACATCCAAATGGAGATCATAAGGAATATTACTAATGCCAAGAAAAAATGAAATTTACATATCACCAGATGGTGGAGAAACTGTGTACGTGCAAAAAAAAGATGGCACTCGTGGTAGATGTGTTTCAAAAACTCAGTACGCCAAAGATATAGAAACGATACAAGATGAACAAGAAATGACTGATGAATATGCAGTTAAAATGAGAAGGAAATATCCTGCTCTTGGTAAAGCATGGAGACACTACAAGACAGTATGGCATCTAATCATGGGCAATAAATAGGGTATACAACTACTCCAGACACACTTTTACCATGCGTATAAAGACGTCTGTGTACGTTTAAAGGGGTATTTTAAAAGCATTATGACCAAGTTTGTAAGTGTAATAGGAAACGGTGAAAGTAGAAGAGGTTTTGATATAACACCTCTCAAAAATCTTACCACTGTCGTTGGCTGTAATGCAATATTCCGAGATCACAATTTAGAATATGTTGTATGCTGTGACAGGCATATGTGCCAAGAGGCCGCTAACACAGTTGGTAAAAATACAACAGTCTACACGAGAGAAGATTGGTATAAACAATTTGCGTTCTGGCCCAATGTGAAAAAAGTTCCGGATCTACCCTATGAAGGAGATAAGAGACAAGACAACCCTTTCCATTGGGGTACGGGCCAGTTTGCGGCTTTGGTAGGAATGACTTTCAAACCCAAGGCAATATTTCTAGTGGGCATGGACCTGTGGGGAATTGGCGATAAAAAAGGGCCCGAAGGTGTAAACAATATGTACAAAGGTTCGCAAGGATACACCTACATAAAAAGGCCTGTGGATCCAAGCTATTGGATATACCAATTTGACAAGTTATTTCAACACTCCGACTGCAGATGGATTGTGGTAAATGAAGAAAATTGGAAGATGCCTGAGGAATGGAAAAAGAATGATAATGTTTTCCAAGAAACATACGAGGGCATGGCCAAGTGGATTAATAAACAGTTGACAAAGCCCAAATAAAGTTTATAATTAGAGTATGTTTGAAAATTACAAAGATGGAGATCTTATTACTCTAAAATTAATGCACGGTGAAGAAGTTATCTCCACACTGCAATCACAAACTGAAAAGACTCTGGAAATTAAAAAAGCATTGACACTGATGCAAGGTCCACAAGGACTTGCCTTTGGTACTTTTTTCTCCACTGCTGATCAGGAAAAAAATATCACAATAGCAAAAGATAAAGTACAATGCGTATCGGTTATCAACTCTAAAATAGAGGAAGAATACAAAAGAGTATTCCAAACTATCAAAACGCCTGAGAAACCAAAAATTATTGTATAATGAAACATTTTGAAAAACACAGCAAAAGCATAGAATCATTGATTGATGTCACAGAAGCCATGCTTCATGCGATGGAGAAACACGGAGTCGATCCAGAAACTGTTGCGAACAGAACTGAATTTTCAGTACTGATACACTTTTTAAAGAGCATCATCGATGGAGAGTTAAATATTCCAAATGAACTTACTGACACAATAAGAGAAAAATCAGCAGAGTTTGGAATAGATATGGATAATTTTAAAAAGAGGTTAAACTAATGCCACACTTCAGTACAAAACACTACGGACACAACATAGGACTAGCCTGTGTATTTAGACAGCCCAACGCAGACCATTCTCACTGTCATTTGCTACACGGTTACAGTCTAGCATTTACATTTAAGTTTGGATGTAATGAACTGGACAACAAGAATTGGGCAGTGGACTTTGGTGGACTGAAACCTTTGAAGAAATGGTTGGAAGATCACTTTGATCACAAAACTGCACTAGACATAAAAGATCCACATCTTGAAAAGTTCAGAGAGCTAGAAAAACTTGATCTTGTTGACATTGTAACTTTTGATGGCGTAGGTGCTGAAAAGTTTGCCGAACACGCCTTTAGATTTGCAGACAAACTTATCAGAGAAAAAACAGATAATAGATGTTATGTTGTCAGTGTTGAATGTAAAGAACACGGAGCCAACAGTGCCATCTACACAGAATACCTTTCATAATTTTTTATTTGAAAATATTGTTGTCCAATACGATAACAAGCAAGTGAGAATAAATCTATACGATACACCTCTAGGAAAAAGATTCATAGAAGCACTCAAAGACAATCTTGATAAAAAAAGAATACTTGAAAAAAACTTTTGCTTCTTGGGTTGGGCAGACTCGAAAAGAAACCTAAATTTCCTTTGCCATGAGTTAAACAAAAGCATAGAACAAATAAATTCATTTACCTTCAATCCACCATACGAAAGAATAGATCCTTTTACAGCAGATGATTTTCAATACTCTGCAAAATTAAAAACAGGTCTCTGTCCGGATGGAGATGAAATGACCAAACCCGGTTTGAGATTAAAACATGATTCCTGTAATTTACTTCACAGGTATTTTGAAGAACTGCAAGGCACTGCGTGGCAAATGTCTGAATACTATAAACAAGCTGATACAGAAACAAAATATGCAATAAGACAACTTAACAATATATGCCATGAGATTGAGAGTTGGGTTCTATCATACAGAAAAAGCATAGTTGAGCCAGCATGGATACGTCCTTCTCAGATTACAACATTTTTGAATGCACCAAGATACGATTTACACGAAGAAGATTATAACTTGTTTAAAGAGAACAGATACGACAGAGAACTAGGCGGTGTATATCTGCATTGGTCACAGGTTGGCAAAACACTGTTTGAAGTCTACAGGGACGAACACGCACCTAAGATGACCGAGGCATTGTGTTCTGAGATCAATCATCAAAAATACTATTCAGGAGAGTTTGATGTCGAATGGGGAGATACTATCACAGAAGCCACACATGATTTTAAAAAAGAGGAAATGGACGGCTTCAGGAAATGGCTTAAAGAAAACAATTATGATTGGGAAGATCCTAAATTATCATTAGGTTATATTAAGATTGGACAGGTAGATATGAAATTGGCGTTTCAGAACAAACCTTTTTTAGAAGTTTATGATGACATGAAGGACAATTTAAATATAACAAGTATTCATACTATAGGATCTAGGAGTTGGGAAAATGAATACCCATATACTTTAGATAGTAACAACTGGAAACAAATACAAATGGAAGGATTAAAACAAGGATATGAATCACGTAGTGTGCGTTAAATGGGGGAACAAGTATCCTTCACAGTACGCAAATATACTTTACAAAATGGTTGAAAGGCATACAACTGTGCCTTTTGAATTTCATTGTATTACAGACGACAGAGCAGGACTGGACGATCACATAAAAGCAATAATGTTGCCAAAGGAACCATGGATCAAAACTTGGTGGAGCAAACTATGGATGTTCGGCCCTGATTTTCCGTTGAAAGGAAATATTTTATTTTTTGATTTAGATGTTATCATACACAACAATATAGATCCACTGTTTACACACAACCCAGGCAAGTTCATGATAATCAGAGACTTCAACAGATGTAGGATACCCGATTGGAAACAATCTAATTCAAGTTGTATGCGTTGGGAAGCCGGCACTATGATTCACCTTTATAAAAATTTTGTTAGTGACCACGCCATGATAATGAAGCGGAACTGGGGAGACCAAGACTGGATAATGAAAGCGGCCAGAGATGACATAACACATTGGCCTGATGACTGGATAAGGTCATACAAATGGGAATTGGTAGGATTCAAAGATACAAAATTAAGGAGCAAGGATGGCAAATGGTTTTTTAGAAAACCACCTAAGATAATAAATGAGAACAGGGTAGCTGTATTTCACGGAGAACCTAATCCTGCCAACTGTTCAGATCAATTTGTTGTTGATCACTGGAAATAAAAATGAAGTTTGAATTGAAATTTAAAAATATAAATGTTGTCAATAAAAAATATCCAATCTGCAGGATAGAACTAAATGGTGATGACGTTTTTACAAGCAAAGTACAAGATAAAATAACATTTGACGCAGATACGCAAGTAAACAATGTCCTTAGAATACACTTTGTCAATAAAGAAGGAAAAGACACAGTGCTAGATGACAACAATCAGATTAAACAAGATTTAAATTTTGAACTAGAAAAAGTTATAATAGGTGGGATCGATTTACAACACTTAATATGGGAAAGCAAATACATCACAAAAGAATCTGTGATCGACTCATGCTTGTTTTTTGGCCCAAAAGGTTATTGGGAACTTAGATTTGATTCTCCTATACTGAAATGGTTCTTGATGACCAACCATAACAAAAATAACAATGATCCAACTTGGGAAATAGATTATAATTTTTACGAGAAAGTATGTCAGAAATTAAACAAAATACAGACAAGATAACAGAGATAGCTTGGGCACTGATGACAGCATCAGTACAGAACAAGCTAGATATTCCAGGCGAATACATTTGGAATATTCCTGTCAGTGATGATTTCAATGAAATACGTTCTAAAACATGGAGCGTCTATTCCAGTGGTAACTGTATTAAAGACAAAGATTTAATAGAGTTTACTAAAAGTGTACAACTTAACAAGTATCTATTAGACCCTTGGATTGTAAAACGATTTGAGGAATATTTTCCAACATGGTTTAAAAAATGTCCTAGGTTCCAATTTAAAGGTATAGATGAGTTCAAACACAGTTGTTTCGCACAAGGCTCTCAAGAAACATTTATAAATTTTTATATCAAACACAGGGATCGTAGATTTAGAGTTTTCAAAGGCGAGTACTGGTGGCATATGGAATGTTGGAAAAAGTTAGGTATCGAATGGGCCTACATAGACGAAGATGATGTAAAATCAAATGATGTTGTAATTTTAAGTTGTCCGTTCGCAAGATTAGGTGACGAACACCCGCAACAAAAAGAGTTGATAGAACAATGTGAGAAACTTGGCGTACCTGTCATGCTAGATTTCATATATCTTCCTAACACAACTTTTGACAATGTACAGATTGATCTAACTCCTAGCTGTATAGAATCTATTAGTTTTAGTTTGAGTAAAACGTTTCCTATTGCTAATGCCAGAGTTGCTCTTAGAATGACCAAAGAGAAAATATATGATCCAATGCAGATAGCAAATGATGAGAATGTGGCCAATAGATTGGCTACAGGTATTGGCTTAGAATGTATGCAACGGTTTGATGTTGATTACATGGTCAAAAAATATCACAATGAACAAAAGCATTGGTGTAAGGTCCTTGGACTAAAACCAACCAAGGTTGTGCATTTTGCCGAAGGTAAACCATACACAGACATTGGCAGAATGAATAGCAAAAGGTTTTTCAGTGAATTCAATGACCAACAGAATAGGTATAATCTTGGACCTTTATTTGCAAACAAAAATTTACTTCAAAGGCTAGGATATTATGAATAAAAGTTATGGAAAAGTGGCAGTGAAAAGAGTCAAACCTGGCCTTGACGAAATTCCAGAAGATTGCGGGTACATGAAACAGTTCGAACACAACATTGATATGAACAGCAACGGTATAATGGGCGAATGCATAGAGTGGTGTCAGATAAACTGTGAAGGCAAATGGGGTTGGTGGTTTGAACCTGCAGGACACATAGAGAATCCACAGAATCATTGGGAGGACCAGGACAGCTACATGAGTTTTGAAAAGAAGAAAGATGCCACACGTTTTTGGTTGGCCATCGGTATTGCAAACATGGGTAACAAAGACAGATAATTAATAGTATGAACTTATTCGTAATAACAGATGAAGCAAAAAACCAAATAGAAAAATTGTTGGCAAAAAACCCTGGCAAATACGCAGTCAGTTTAGCAGTGCTTGGCGGAGGTTGTGCAGGTTTCAAATATGAATGGGGATTTGCCGACACAAAAGAATCTATAGGCAAAGATGATCATGTGGAAGACTGGCATACCGGACGTTTCGTTGTTGATGAGACCTCGATGCTGTATGTTGCTGGAACAAAAATTGATTGGATTGAAGAGACCTTTGGTTCCCAATTTGAAATAAGCAACCCAAACAGCTCTAGCTCATGTGGCTGTGGAGAAAGTTTCGGAATATAATGGACTCGGCGTTCGTGATAGGAAACGGTGAGAGCAGGCCAATCTACCCAATACAAGAATTAAAAGGCCAAGGAATAATTTACGGATGTAACGCCATTTACAGGGATCAACCAGAACTTTGTGATCATATCGTTGCCGTCAATCCTCCCATGTACGAAGAGCTGAAGACATGGTATGACCAAGCTAAACCTAATTTAAAAATACATGGACCGGACGATATCAGTAAATGGAATTATATTATAGAAGGCGATAAGATAGAGGACTCACCAAAAGGACTTAAACTTTATAGAATATGGCGTGGTGCCAAGCCAGCTGAAATTGTAGGAAACAAGATGATTGAGAATCCTATAAGAACAATTGACTTTACAGAAGCTAGGGGATCAGGAATGAGTGCTGTGCTTATGGCGGCGGAGTCAGGAATAAAAAATGTTTTGATACTTGCGTTTGATATTTTAGGTGCAAGGCAATGGCTAACAACATTGGCGGCCAGCAGAGAGCAAAATAATATGTACAAAAACACTGCAAATTATCCTAGCAGAATCAACATGAAAGCATATCTCAAATACGAATGGATGTTCCAATTGAGACAAATCATAAGGAGACATCCTGACACAAATTTTTATTTTATCAACAGACGAGAGTACATAGATCAAAACCAATTCCTAAAAAACTATTTTGACCAACCTAATATCAAGACAGGAATTTACGCTGACCTTAAAAGATGGGTGCAGGGTGACCGTGACAGAATTAAATGGATAAAACTATAAGCTTCTAGTACTACTGGCGTCCAGCTGGTATATCTTCCTCATTTTAACACCAACTTTCTGTGCGTATTTTTTAGAATCACAATAGGAGCAAACGTGCTTGTAATCGTTTGATGCACGGTCTGGGTCTACTTGTGACCTAGGCCTTAGAAATGTCACACCGCATGAATCACATTTGAAATAATATACAGTATTTTTTCGGTGAAAGGTGTGGTACACGCCCAGCTTGGACTGGCGTTCGTACAATCTCATAGTTTTTAGTGTTTCTATGAACATATTATTATTTAATAAATACTCACATAGATAATATGACACGTTTAATAATAGACACAGGAACAGAAGGAAATTCGGCAACAGGCGATACTTTACGTACCGCCATGACTAAGATCAACACAAATTTCTTAGATTTATACACAGATCTAGCCGCTACCACTTCCTCAAACGGAATACTTCAAAATTCACAAACGAACGGTAATGTATTAGTTCAACCAAACGGAACAGGTATAGTCGAGATAGACCAGTTACAAATCAATGACGATCAGATAACTTCGCTGATCACAAACAATGATCTAACACTTTCAGGCAACGGCACAGGCGGTGTAACTGCTCTCGGAAACTTCACAGCAGGTGAGATAGTCACAAATAAAATTACATCTAATGGATCGAACGCAGATCTTAAATTAGTGACATCAGGTACAGGTGACTTGATCATCGACACAGACGGCCAGGTGGGTATTGGTTCTGTTAATTCACCCGACAGTTCATTACACATCAAACAGGCCAATGCAATATTAACACTCCAAAGAACCGGTGACGGAGGCCAACCAGGTATTGATTTCCAAAGTTCCGGCGGTGACGTCAGAGCCAAGATATACATGGAAGGCACCAACGGTGTCAACAAAGAAATTATTTTTAAAGTAAGAGATGATTCAAGTACAGACGAAAGATTCAGAGTCAAACGTGATGGAGCAAGTGTTACAGGAACTTTCAATATCATGGATGACAGTGATTCAACTTTGGGTGATGCTACCATCTCCATGACTGAGAACAAAATTACAACATTAAGATCTAACGATAATCT
>MDTG01159906.1_pt1 | contig 13312 bp, 14 predicted proteins | sample 811421 | NCBI WGS metagenome assembly MDTG01 (sample SAMN05326645, study PRJNA326480) | marine metagenome | isolation source: seawater | place: Pacific Ocean: South East | collected 2011 | reverse complement strand
TGGAAAAACCATAAATGCCGATAACGGCTACATGGCCGCTGCTTAAGTAAGTGGCCCATCCTTAGTTAAGAATGCTCATGGCTTTACTAAAGGGTGTCATATTAATGAGCTGGTTCTGATTGTGTCTGCGATATCAGAATGAGAAATTAGCAGACTGTGGTTGTAATAGTTGCGTCTTCAGAACAGTTGCAATCAAGAATAATCTGTTAGACTAAGCATGTAGATATTTTTTTAGATTCTATTTCGGACGGGAGTTCGATTCTCCCCGCCTCCACCAACATTAAAATCTATTTATAATTGTTTCCAGTCCGTTAATAACAAATTGGACAGCTATGACCATTAAAATTAATCCCATCATTCTTTCGATAACTCGCATACCAGCTATACCAATTTTCTTTGCAAGCAAATTTCCTGCTCGTAATATCCAGTAAAATAATCCCATTGTTACTAATACAGAAAGCAGCAATGTTATTACACTATAATCTGTAGGACCTTTTCCAGACAATATGACGACGCCAGTTATCGCGCCGGGTCCTGTAATTAAAGGTACCCCTATTGGGCTTATTGCTAGTTCTTCGCCATCTTTAAATTCATCTCTTTCGGTTTGTGTTGTTCTAGACCTTCCAACTTGAGCATCTAGCATTCTAAGACCACTTCTAAAAAAAATTATTCCCCCCATAATCTGGAAAGCTTCTACCGTAATTCCATAGAATCTAAAAATAAAGGAACCTAAAAGAGTAAAAATGATTAAGACAATTGACCCAGTCATTATTCCTTTTCTTGCAATTTTAGCTTGATCATCGCTGGAAAAACTTTCCGTCATTGCAGCAAAAATCGGCGTTATCCCCAAAGGGTTGACCACTGTAAATAATGTTGACATACAAAATACTAAATATTGAATTTCTACATTTAAATAATCAGTCAATTACATTTTCTCCGGTGCATCAATACCAAGAATTTTTAACCCATTTTTCAAAACTTTTCTTGTTGCATTTGAAAGTGCAACTCTAGCTAAGGTTAATTCTTTGTCCTCTGTTATAATTCTACAATTAGCATAGTACTTATGAAATTTTGCAGCAGTCTCTTGAAGAAAGCTAGCGATCACTTGAGGTTCTAGTAAGTCGAGTGCAGTTAATACTGTGTCAGGGAAAAGCTCTAGCTGTTTTAAAAGGTTCATTTCAGATTCATGAACAAGATGCTTTGGTTCATATTTTTTCCAATCTTTACCCTCTTTTTCAACTTTATTGATTATATTGCAGATTCTAGCGTGTGCATATTGCAGATAGTATACCGGATTTTTGTCCGATTGATCTGTTGCTAAGTCTAAATCAAAGTTCAAATGTGTATTGATTCCTCGCATTACAAAAAAATATCGTACTACATCAACACCAACTTCCTCAATTAAGTTGTCTAATGAAATAAAAGTAGCTTTTCTTGTAGACATTTTAATTTTTTCACCACCCCTTAAAAGGGTTACAAATTGGTAAAGCAAAACTTTTATATGATCAGTTTTAAGACCCAATGCATCTAGAGCTAAAATTACATCAGGGTATGTATCCATATGGTCTGCACCAAAAACATCAATAATTAGATCGAATTTTCGCTCAACTTTATTTCTGTGGTATGCAGTGTCAGGTAGTCTGTATGTTGGTTCGCCTGAACTCTTAATAAAAACCCTGTCTTGCTCTTTTCCTAAAGATGAGGTTTTAAACCATGTTGCCCCATCCTTTTTGTATAGTAGATTTTTTGATCTTAGTTCAATTAGGAGTTTTTCAATATCTCCATTATCGTAAAACGTTTTTTCATTTGAGAATTCATTAAACTCTATACCCAATACTTTTAATGAATTTTTAATATTCTCAAACATTTTTTTCTCTGGAAAACTTTTAAACTCAGCATCATTAGACATTAGATTTTTGCCAAACTTTTCAATGATCTCTTTAGCAATATCATCTATGTATTCACCTTCATAACCGTCCTCAGGAAAATTAAATGGTTTGCCAAGTCTCTCAAAATATCTCGCCTCGACTGATTTGCTCAATATTCTCATCTGTCTTCCAGCATTGTTGAAATAATATTCTCTAGTAACTACAAACCGATTCCATTCGAGAATATTCGAAACTACATCTCCTAGAATTGCATTTCTTCCGTGTCCAACTGTTAAAGGTCCTGTGGGGTTTGCACTTACGAATTCAACGTTTGCTGTTTTGTTTTTACCTGCATTACTTTTACCGTAATCATTGTCATTTAAAATTTTATTTAAAATTTTATGGTAGTATTTAGGTGAAATTTCAAAATTCAAAAAACCGGGTTCAGTTACAGTGAGTTTTCTAAAAATTGTATTAGATAAGATTATTTTTGATTTTATTTCCTGTGCGATGTCAATTGGTTTTTTGTTATATAATTTTGCTAAAACCAAAGGTATACTTGAAGAGAAGTCGCCAAATTTGGGATTTTTACATTTAGATACATGTACATCTGCATTAGAATAACCTAATTTTGTGATTGTGTTTTTTAAATTACTTATGATTTTTTCAATTATCATTATCGTTATATGTTGTTACTTTAGCATCACCCCAAAGTTTTTCTAGATTATAATAATCACGATCAATCGTTTTAAAAATATGAACAACCACATCGATGTAATCCAAAATTATCCAATTCATTTTTTCAAAACCCTCGGTTCTTACAGGCTTTGTAGGTGTATTTTTTCTGATATTATCAGCAATAGCTTTTATTTGGATATCTGTATCCGCAGAACAAATTAGAAAATGATCAGTAATTGATGTAAGGTCTTTTAAGTATATGCTAATTACTCGTTCTGCTTTTTTATCAATAGCAAGATTAGCGATAGTTTTAGTTAGCTTGAGCGAAGTGGTATTACCAGTAGACACTGATATCAAATTAATTATTCAAATACGATTTAACAGTATTGATGGAATTAAAATCTTTACCAATGATTAGAGTGATGTCAACATCGGACTCTGGATCAATGGATATCATAACTTGATTCACATTTTTTGTATCAAATTTTAATGCGTCAGCAACGTATTTTAATCCATCAGTATTTTCATTTCTTTGAATGAGTACAGTGTTTGTGTAATCGAAATTATCTGCATTTTCAGAGCGCACAACATCAACTCGTTTATCGCGTAAAAACTCTGAAAATCTGGCTGCAACACCTGGTTCACCACATCCGTTAAGAATTTCTACCTCAATATCTAAAACAGGATTAGCTTCATAAATTTCTGTAGCCAGTTTTGGTGTTTCGTTGCTAGAGGGGAAGGTTACGGGCCTTATTGGTACTCCGGTTTGAGATTGTTTATTTGAGAAAGAAAAAATAAATGCAAACAAAAGGACAGACATAACACCTATGCCAGCGTTTATAATACCCATTTGTTTGGCTTTTTTAGTTTTTGATTTTTTCTTACGATTCAAATTGAATCGCGATGATTTGCTTGAGCCGTATTTAGCCACTATCTTGGCGCAAGGAATCTAGAATAGGGATTTCTATAATATCTTGGATAATTATTCATTGAAAACTTAATTAACATATTTTCTGTTGGTTTATAATCAATACTTGTGTCATAAAATACTTTAGCACCATTCAGTCCGTTTTGAGAGTATGGATTGATACCGCCCATTGGAGACATCAAACTAAATTGTGAAGAAAGTCTGATTTTTTCATTAAAAAGGTAATTAATATTTGTGTTAAATGATCCAACTGAGGCAGATTGATTACCAAAACTTGACATGGACATACCGAAACTGTTTGTAATTGAAAGTCTGCTTAAGTCAATAAGATTAGAAGTTCTGGCATGCGATATACCATGAGTATTTACTGGGACAGTTCTATTAGGGATATCTGAACGCAACTGCCCAAATGCAAAAGAAGTTAATATTAACATTAATACTGTATTTGTTTTTAACATAGTTACTTTAAAATTACAACAAGAAATTAATTGTTTCATCATTTATTGGTTACGACCTGTCATTTATAATACCACCTCCCAGACATACTTCACCATCATAAAATACGATAGACTGTCCAGGCGTTATTGCAAATTGTGGCCTAGAAAATTGAACATCACATGAAGTATTATCTAAGGAAACGATCTTACACTCTTGATCTTTTTGTCTGTATCTTATTTTAGCATATAGTTTCGTAGTTTTGGAGGGTGCACTACCGCTAATCCAATGCAGAGTATCTGCACTCAGATTTTTGTGAAATAAAGATGGATGATCACTTCCTTGAGATATAATAAGAGTATTATTTTTAAAGTCTTTTTCAGATACATACCATGCCTCTTCATTATTTCCATAGCCTCCGCCAACGCCAAGACCTTTTCTTTGTCCAATCGTATAATAAGGTAAACCATCATGTTCTCCACAAACTTCACCATCGATAGATTTTATTGAACCAGGGTTACTAGGAATATATTTTTTTAAGAATTCTTTGAATATTTTTTGTTCACCAATAAAGCATATTCCAGTGCTATCTTTTTTGCTATGGTTCAATAATCCATTACGCCTCGCAATTTTCCTAACTTCTTTTTTATTGATTTCACCGATAGGGAATAAACTCTTTGATAGCATTTCCTGGTTAAGAAGATATAAAAAGTAGCTTTGGTCTTTATGGTTATCAGATCCTTTCAAAAGTTTGTAAGTTTTATTATTTTTTTTAATTCTTGCGTAGTGGCCTGTTGCAATCTTTGCTCCTCCAATATCTTCAGCGTAGTGTAAAAAAGCCTTAAACTTTACTTCTTTATTACATAGTACATCAGGATTTGGAGTTCTACCTTTTGAATATTCGTCAATAAAATTTTTAAAGACAGTTTTCCAGTACTCATTGGAAAAATTTGTTGATCTAAGGGGAACACCAATTAGGTCACAAACAGACAATGCGTCTTTGTAGTCCTGCTCGGCATTACATTGATCGCTTTCTCCTTCCCAGTTCTTCATAAAAACACATTCTACATTGAACCCTTCTTCTTTTAATTTTAGTGCAGTAACAGAGCTATCAACACCCCCACTTATTCCAACAATTATAGGTTCATTCATTTGCTAATTCACTTATAGATTTGATTAAATAAGAAACGTCTTCAATAGTATTGTTTGTTCCAAAACTCACTCTAATAGTTGATTGATTTATATTGTCTTCAATTCCCATTTGCACTAAAACTGGTGACAGACCTACTGTTCCTGATGAGCATGCTGAGCCGTTAGATACCTCGACTCCTTTACGATCAAGCTTTGTTAGCATTATTTCATTTTTTATCCCAGGTATGGCCAAGCTACAAATACCTGGCGCGTATGATTGTTCGTTTCCATGAAAAATTACCTTTGGACACTTATCATAGATTTTTGATTTAAAATATGTTTGAAGTTTTGTTAAGTGATCTATTCGACTATCAAGTTCATTAGTTACAAGTTGAGACGCAACTCCTAATCCAGCGATACCAGCTAAGTTTTCAGTTCCAGCCCTAACATTACTTTCTTGTCCACCCCCAATGATCAATGGCTTGATTGGTAAACCCTTTTTTTTAAATAGGAAACCGATTCCCTTAGGTCCATAAAATTTGTGCGCAGAAAAACTCATATAGTCAACACCAAGTTTTTTACTAGATATAGGCATTTTACCTATTGACTGAACACAGTCAGAATGAAAAGGAACTTTATGAGATTGAGCTATCGCAACTAATTCTTTAATTTTTTGAACCGTACCAACTTCATTGTTAACATACATTATTGAAATAAGACCAGTATCTTTTTTAATTGCAGATCTTAGGTCTTCTGGATCAATTAATCCTGTTGAGTCAACTGATAAAATGTCACTGGTCAATCCAAAAATCCTTAACTCTTCTATAACTTTTAGTACTGCCGGATGTTCAATGGATGATGTTATTACATGCTTATTTTTTTGGTATAACAAAGACCATAGAACAATATTATTAGATTCTGTACCGCTCCCTGTAAAGAAAATTTCTGAAGGGTGTGCTTCAATCATCTTGGCGGTTTGAACTCTTGCATTTTCAATAATTGACTTTGATGACCTTCCGGATGAATAAATGCTCGACGGATTGCCAAAATCTTGCTTTGAAACATGATCCATTTTTTTAGCTACATCAGGATGAACTGGTGTAGTTGCAGCGTGATCAAAATAAAGCATTTACCTAAAAATAAACTTAGATATCATTTCTAATAGCAGCATAACGTACAGTGTTCTGTAGGTTTTTGTAAAAAGGAGGTTGCCGCTGCTCAAGCATATCAATGGTTGATTGTGAATCATATTCGAACCTTAAAACATCCCATTTAAAAGCATCCCCTACAGTTAAAAAAGCAATAGCGCCTCTAGGATCCTCATCAAAAGGGAGACCAGTAGCGCCTTGACATAGTATCTGTACATTATCTTTTATTATTTTACGTGGCATATGAATGTGACCGTGAACAATAATATATTCATCAATGTTGGGATTTTGTTTTGAAATTTCATCGCGCCACTCAAGAGCTTCATCCATTGTTGGCGGTACTTCGTCTCTTTCATACCAAGCGTGACAAAATTCAACTAAAGTATTTCCAACTATCTCTCTATGTGAAATAGGCATCTTTTTACAATAATCAACCCCTTCTTTACCTATTTGATTTGCGGTCCATTTTTCATTTTCTACAATTTCACTTAGCACAGGATCTTCTTTAGTCATGCCCTCTAAAGAAGGCTCAGGATCATTCCAAATTTCTTCCACTAAGTATCTTTCGTGATTTCCTTTGATTACAATTGATTCGTTATCAGACTTAAGCATATCAAAGATCGTTTTTGGGTCAGGCCCAAGAGAGAAATAATCTCCTAAAAAAATCGTCATATCAACATCTTTGTTTTCCTTGACGATTTCTAATCCTTTTTTTAGTGCAGCAGAATTTGAGTGGACATCCGTTATTATTGCATAGGTTTTTGAATTCATAGAACACTGAAAATACACAGTCTTTGAGAGTGCGGTCAAGTCGTCAATTAAAATAAATTTATAATGAATAATTCTTGTAGCGCGTTTAAGTTTTTTAATAATATCATTTATAAATGTCACGTAATTCTATTCTAATAGTTGGCTCAATCGCCATAGATACCATTGAGACTCCTTTTGAAAAACAATCTAACGTTTTAGGAGGATCCACAACTTACAGCCTAATAGCTTCAGGGAAAGTATTAGATACTTCAGTAGTGGGTATTGTTGGTAAAGATTTTCCAGCTGAAGCCCGAGCACTTTATGAATCATACGCGAATGATCTAAGTGATTTGATAATTGCAGATGGAAATACGTTTCGTTGGGGCGGAAAATATCATGAGAATTGGGACGACAGAGATACTCTTTTCACAGATCTTGGAGTGTTTTTAGATTTTAAGCCAATTTTAAGTGAACCAAACAAAAATAGATCACATATTCTACTTGCGAATATTCATCCTGATCTTCAATACTCTGTTATTTCGCAAAATCAAAATACCAATGCTGTGATTGTTGTTGATACAATGAATCTATGGATAGAAACAACATTACCCAGCCTTAAGAAAGTGCTTTTGTCTTCAAATATTTTATTGATAAATGAGAGCGAATCCTTTCAATTGACTAATGAAAATAAAATCAATAATGCTGCACAGGCACTTTTAGATATGGGTCCTGAAATGGTAGTTATTAAAAAAGGTAGCAAAGGGGCAGAGTTTTTTTCATTAAATGAACATATTAAAATTGGGGCTTTTCCTGTTGACGGTGTAGTGGACCCCACAGGTGCAGGTGATGTCTTTGCTGGTGCATTTGTAGCTTCTTTAGCTGCTGAAGAGTCAAATGAAACAGCATTATTAAGCGCATCTGCATCCGCATCAATTAGCATTGAATCTTTTGGTATCGAAAGGCTTCAAAATGCAACAACTAATGAAATCGAATATCGAATGAATTATTTAAAAAATACTCTAAAATCTTGATAGGGCAAGAATCAAAACATAGATTATAAATTCAATTAACAAAAAAATAAGAGACTATATGAAAACCATCACATTTATTTCAAAAGCAACACTACTATTTATCTTAATCAATTTTTGGGCATGCACATCTACAGTTGAATACACCTCAGCAAAAATGGCAATTCAAGATGAAAACTGGGATGAAGCAGAGCAATATCTATTGGAAGCCATTAAAGTTGAGCCAGAAAACGCGGAAATTATGGTGCAAATTGGATATCATGTTCATGCCAGAAAAAAAGAGTGGGTAAAAATGAATGAAATGTTTAATTCTGCAGTTGCTATAAATCCAGAAGGAAAAACGCTTGGCAGGCCAGTAAAAGAAATAACACAAAACTATCGAGAAATGTATTGGGCCGAAAATTACAATAAGGCAGTTAGAAAGTTTAACAGTTTCAAAAAAAGCCAAGATAAATCAACCTTAAAGAGCGCAATTGACATTTTTAATGAATCTGTCTCAATTGATCCATTAAAATCTCAAACTTATTCAATTTTAGCAACTTGCTATTATGAGATGGGTGACACAAAAAAAGCGATTGAATCTGGAAAACTAGGTTATGAAAAAAATCCTGAAGATTTTCAGACAAACTTTACACTTGGACAAATATTATCATTGATTGGAGATAAAAAAGAAGCCCTTTTCCATGTTGAAAAATCTGTACAGCTTGACCCTTCAAATACCGATGCTGTACGTCAATTAGCTACACTGTACTATGACAACGGAAATAAAGAAAAGTCTGTCGAAACATTTGAGGTTGCTATTAAACAGGAGGAAGATAAAATTATAAAAGCAAATCTGTATTTTAATCTTGGTGTTTTGTATATGCAGCTCGATCAGTTTGAAGAAGCTGAAGATAATTTCTTCTTTGCTTATGATTTAAACCCTGAAGATACAGAAGCATTAAGTGGTATAGCTCAAACGTTTGAAAATGCTGAAAAGTGGAGGAGGGCATCAAAGTTTTATCGTGAGCTTATCCAATTAGAACCTGAAAATCCGGATCATTATAAAGGAATGGCTAGAGTTCTAATCAATCAAGGTGATATGGATGGCGCTACAAAGTACTTTGAAAAAGCAAAAAAATTTGGTGGATAACTAAAGGTATTTAGTTTGATTTATTTCTTTTTTGAATATACTCACCAAGAGCTAAATCAAAACTTTGATCTGTAAAAATAGGAACGTAGTCAATTTTTTGGCTACCACATTCTTTCTTATAATTGTCAATAAATAGTTTGATTTTATTTTGATATGAAGATTGGATATGCCACGGGTCAGTTGTGATCGTTTCTCCGGTTTCCATATCAGTAAACTTTGTCCTTTTATTAAATGTAAAATTGAATTCTTGTTCATCTATCAAGTGAAAAACAATGACTTCCTGTTTATTATGCCTGAAATGATTTAAACCTTTCATCACATTTTTTGGATCGTCAAGAAGATCTGATATTAAAATCACCAATCCACTTTTTTTTATTCGTTCAGCCATTGAATCTAAAATTAATTGAATATTTGTATTTTTTCCTGCTTTGCATTTACTAAGAGTATTAAAGATAATATTTTTGTGGGATTTAGAAGTTTTTGGAGGAATTAATTTTCTAATTTTATCGTCAAATAAAATAAGTCCTACCGCATCTTTCTGGTTGATCATAAGGTGAGTCAAACCCGCTGTTAGAGATTCACCATATTTAAGTTTCGTTATGTTTTTGCTTTTATAGCTCATTGATTTACTTGTATCGAGCAAGATATAACTCCGAAGATTGGTTTCTTCTTCAAACCTCTTAACATAATATCTGTCGGTTTTCCCGTATAGTTTCCAATCGATATGTTTTATTTCATCGCCCTGGCCGTATGTACGATGTTCAGCAAATTCTACACTAAAACCGTGATAAGGACTTTTATGTTTTCCGACAAGATAACCTTCAACAACCAACTTTGCCCTGAGTGACATGTTATCAATTTTAGATAACATGCTAGGTTTTAAATATTTTTTTGAATTATCCATTAACAAGTTTTGAAAGTATTTCATCAATTGATATACCCTCAGCATCTGCGCTATAACTTGGAATGATTCTATGTCTCAGAACGGGATAAACCATTTTATTAACATCATCGATATTAACTGAAGGATTTCCGTTTAATATAGCATGAGCTTTGGCACCCAAAATAAGGGACTGTGTAGCTCTTGGACCTGCCCCCCATTCAATATGATCATTGACAAATTTAGTTGCTTTATCATTGGGGCGAGTTGAAGTAACTAAATCCACTGCGTACTCTACAACATTATCTGCTACCGGAACTCTCAAAACTAAACTTTGAAAATCGAGTATCTCTTTTTTAGAGATGATTTTTTGAGGCATAGAATCGATAATCGAAGTTGTTTTCTTTATAATTGAAATTTCTTCATCGCGATTTGGATAATCAATTAAAAGATTAAACATGAATCTATCTAATTGTGCTTCAGGAAGTGGATATGTGCCTTCTTGCTCAATTGGATTTTGAGTAGCTAGGACAAAAAATGGCTCTTCCAACTTATATGACTTGCCAGCAGTAGTTACCTTTTGCTCTTGCATAGCCTCAAGTAAAGCTGCTTGTGTTTTAGGTGGTGTCCTATTTATTTCATCTGCTAATATAATATTTCCAAAAATTGGACCTTTAAAAAATCTAAATGATCTTTTCCCTGATGATTTAGCCTCATCAATAACTTCGGTACCAGTTATATCACTTGGCATTAAATCGGGGGTGAATTGAATTCGATTAAAACTTAAATCAAGCAATTCTGACATAGATTTAATAATTAATGTCTTTGCAAGACCAGGAACGCCTACAATTAAAGTGTGGCCTTTGCAAAGCAGAGCAATTAAAATATGATCTAAAACATCATGTTGCCCAATCACCGATTTAGCAATTTCATTGAAAAAATTCGATTTCATTTCTCCTAGTTTTTCCAGAAGCAGTATATCTTTTTGATCTGTCATGTTTTACCTTTTTATATATAGTAGCAAAGAAATTACATTTTCATGTTTAATGATGCAAAGAGATGTCTTGCTAAGAATAAATTAAACTATAAAATTATTAACCATGAATAATAATGATAAATCCTTTCTTGATCTCACAAATTTAGAAATTCGTAAAGCTGTTAAAAATCTTGGTGAGCAACCATATCGCATAGATCAGCTGGAAAACTGGATTTATAAAAAATACGTACAAAGCTGGCAGGATATGAATAATCTACCGCCCAAGTTTATAAGTGACCTTGATTCTTTATTTAAATTACATCCATTAACAGAAATTGGTTCTTCTGGTACAAAAAATGACTTTGCTCAAAAATTCCTATTTCAAACCAGTAAAAAAAACAAAATAGAATCAGTTTTAATGTACCAGGATAAAAGGACAACAATCTGTGTCTCTAGCCAGTCAGGGTGTGCTGTCGACTGTAAATTTTGTGCTACAGCATCAATGGGCTTTAAAGAAAATTTAAGTGCAGGTGAAATAGTAGATCAGTTCTTATATCTATCAAGTAGATCAACATCTAGAGTCACAAATGTTGTATTTATGGGAATGGGAGAACCCTTTTTAAATTATAGGAATGTTTCTAATGCTGCTGAAATCATTAATAAAAAAATTAACCTTGGGGCACGAAAAATTACAATTTCAACTGCAGGAGTGGTATCGAAGATATACAAGATGGCCGATGATAAACTTCCCTATAAATTAGCAATTAGCTTAAACGCGCCAAACGATGAAATTCGAAAAAAGATTATGCCGTTAACAAAAAAGAATCCAATTGAAGAATTGATAAAATCTGCAGACTACTATTATAATAAATTAAAAAGATTTGTTACTTTTGAATATGTTCTTCTTAATAGTGTCAATGATTCAGAAAAATGCGCATCAGAGTTAATTGATTTATTAAAATATATACCTTGTAAATTAAACTTGATACCATATAATGAAATCGGTGGTAAGTATAGTAGACCAAATAACCAATCAATTAATACGTTTATTGATGTTTTGAAAAATGCTCCTTTTACTGTTACCGTAAGATGGAGTAAGGGAACAAAGATTGATGCGGGTTGTGGACAATTAGCGGTTAAAAATTAATAATGATCGACATAGAGTTAATGTTTGAGAAAATAATTGACTTATCGCATTTCGATGGAGAGATTGCTGTAATATTAGGTTCAGGCCTTAGTGCTATTTCAGATAAAATTATAAAAAAAACAACAATCCCATACAGTTCAATTCCAAATTACCCTAAAACTAATATTGAAGGTCATGCAGGAGAATTTGTCGTTGGCGAATTAAAAGGAGCGAGAATCATAGTTGCAAAAGGACGAATGCACTACTATGAAGGTTATTCATTTGAAGTGATAACCACCCCCATAAAACTTTTGTCAAAACTTGGAGTTAAATATTTAATAATCACAAATTCAGCTGGTTCTCTAAAAGTAGATAATCCTCCTGGACATTTTATGATAGCTGATAGTCATATGGACTTTACATTCAGGCATGACCCTCAAGATCCAAGCATTAATTCTCACTCTGTTTTTCATGATAAAGAATTAATTAACATCGCTAAATCATCTTCTAAAAAACTGAATATAAACACTTGCGAGGGGTGCTACTGTTGGACCCTTGGTCCATCATATGAAACGCCTGCAGAAATTCAGGATATGGCAAGGCTAGGTGGAGGCGCAGTAGGAATGAGCACAGTTCCTGAAATTATTTCTTCTGCTGAATTTGGTATTAGAACTTTAACTTTATCTTGTTTAACGAATTATGCAGCTGGAATTTCACCTGCACCTTTAACTCATGACGAAGTAGTTTTAAATGCAAAAAAGTTTGACAGCCAATTTTCTGCACTTCTCGAAAAAATTATTATAAAAATTGCAAAATTAAATTAGTATCCTTTAGCAGTATTTTCGCCACGTTTATCTGCCCCACCCCAGTACATACCATTATCAATCATTATGCCGTTTGCCTCACCTATATTTCCTCGTTGGTTTAGTTTGTGGCCTAAGCTTATTAGATCTATAATAGTTTTTTTCGATAGGCTATTTTTTTCATGATCTATTTGATCTGGAAGCCATTGTGAATGAAATCTAGGCGCATCTACGGATTCTTTAATATTCATATTATGGACAACTACATTTAAAATATTTTGGAAGACTGTTGTAATTATAGTTGAGCCACCAGGTGTGCCAAGAATGAGATATGGCTTTTTATCTTTTAGTACTATAGTTGGTGTCATTGAACTCAAAGGTCGCTTGAGAGCTTCTATTGCATTTGCTTCATTTCCAACAAGACCAAAC